>JGI24158J21664_10011936_pt1 | contig 11530 bp, 6 predicted proteins | sample Ectturendosymbi3_FD_21664 | JGI IMG/M metagenome (IMG submission 21664)
ATTTTATATGTTGGAATGCTTTTTCTGTTCTGAATATATGGCTGCTGGCGCAGCAGTGCAAAGTGAGCTTCCCACCTAAACCTAGATGAATGGGCTTTAAATATTGCAATGCTCAATTGCTTCCTGCTTGTGATGGTTAACAAGTGGCAACAACCGCTCTGGCAGCGATCTACAATTTGCTTTACCAAAAGCACGTTTTGGATCGGTTTGCTTCGCCCCTAGCTGTTCGGCCAAAGGAAGCTTCTGATGGTTTTCACACCATCGGGGATGTTATGCCTTTGACTGCCTCTGCGCATGTAGTGGCTTGCGCCACAACACACGTTCAAACTCAGGTGCTAAAATGACAAAACATAGTGCAATAGAAGTCTGGTCAAGATTTCCTTCAGAAATAAAAAATAAAACGTGTTTGGTACTTTTTTCGGAGGAGTATAAGAAATATGTATAACTCGGATAATAGAAAATACTCTGTGTTCTGTGTTCTTATTGATTGGTGTATATAAACCAAGTGGTTTGATTTAATTACGTAATGTTGTTACAGTGGAAACTGTCAAATGATGAAGTATCTCCGTTAAATATTACGTGGTTTGATTGTTCACAAAAATTGGTCGCATCAAACCAGTGTATGAAGTAGTGGGATACCTTAGTCTGTAGACACAAAATATCGAATTTCCGTTCTCACGCATGTATTGACAGCAAGTTATTTTCCGCAAAGCATGATTGCGCGACTGGTTCTCAACCTGCTTAAATCTCGTGACACCATTGCTGTGCTGCAGCAATACACTAGACAACTTTCGGTCAACAATATATTAAACGATAATTTAGTAACCCTCTAGCCTGCATACAATAATTTCCAAATGCATGATAAGCTGTGTGGTTGTTTTTGACCGTCGGGAAACTAGTGTTGTTTATGACGACACACACCAGTAGTTGCTCAGATCCTGCGTGAAATGTAGTCAGACCGCGGTCGTGGTGTTGACAGATTCATTTCGAAACTAGGACACAGTCGCAGAAATGGGAAGATTGATCTTTAGTGCATTTCAGTGTGAGATAGAACTGGCTTATATTACTTTCAGCAGATTGTTACTTGTCCTAGTAGCAAAAAATTTGTGAAAGCATTAAGAATTGGTTTCAGTTAATTCATATGAATTTATCCTGGCTGCAGCATTGCGTTCTGCTGCCTTGTGTATATGACTTCGAAACATCTTACGTAAGTGGTGTTAGATTCATAAAGCGATTGTAGTTCGACGCTGATGTCATCCGCAGAGCAATTTTTGCCTTTGGGGGTAAGAATGTTGGCAGCCCCAGGGTTGCCAGACACCTTTTAAGAAAAAAGTCAAACCACGTCTAAAAAAAGCCAAACCGGGCAAAAAAAGCCAAATTGTTAAACAACATGAAATTTAAATTGTTTATTAATTGTAGGACATTTTAGAAGAACGAAGTTGCAGCATTCTTCATATTCCACATTTTCCACTCGAACCTTTAGCATTATGGGTTGCCAGATATGCGACAAATTTATTCTTCTATGGGTTGCCAGATAACGTTTGAGAAAATACACCAAGCACTGTCTAAAAAATCCTAATAACACTTTTCAGCAAGATATTTGAAAAGCGAAGACACCAGTATGATAGCATGTGCCAACTGCCTCCAAAAAAAGCCAAATATTGAGAAATATGAACAATTTTTTTGACGCCAACTTCCTCTATAAAATGCCAAATTTGTGAAATCTGGCGTCACAAAAAGCAAATCTGACAACCCTGGGGAGCCGAGGCTGCCTGCACTCTCTTTTTTCATTTGCTGACCTGTGAGTGGCGATAACGATTCTAGCGCTATTGAAGTAAAAATCCCGCCTTTCCAATACACGTAGTTTTGGATGGCGTGGTCGGTCGTATTTTGCATGCGCTGATAGACTGGTTCCAGAAAAACTCCTAATATTGCTACACTGATTCGGGACACTGCATTGATTGGGTTCAACCCACCTCTGTAAGCTTTGTACTTGGTATACAGCCGATTGCCATTTCTCTGTTGAAAAACTTTGAGATCGTACGTGTGAACCGCTGTAGTCGTAACGTTTGTGTGTTTCTGCCGTTCGAAAATATCGTTTTAGTTTCTGTAATGTGTGGGTACAGACTACCACGTTTTAGGTAGCAGTGTGTGAACCAAAGAGGTTTCTTAAAGTTGCGTTCAACAGGTAGGATTTCTCAGGATCGGTTCAGTATTTGGCCGTCGACAGATCTGTTGCCCAGCGGCGGGTTCGTAAGTCAATAAGGAATTAGTGTGCGATGTGCAATTTCCGACCCGGCCATGGCCAATAGCGAGAAATCACTACAAGTGGTTCGTGACTACGGTTTTAACTCTACCCACACATGTCCTGCAACTTCATAGAAATTGTACGGATTTTCTATAATGATTCAGAAGCAATTATTTCGCGTATTTCAGCTCACTGCCCCAGAGGTCAAAAATTTATATCAGAAAAACACTTGAAAGAATTCGCAAATCATATTCATTTAGCAAAAATGATTTAAAACATGAAATTAACTTTGGCGAAGAATTTGCTTCCGAAGGAGTCGAAGCTGCCTATATCGCTCGAACAATTTTTTAAATTTACAGCTACTTAAAAAGCTGCGTTTGATGGTTACTGGTAGCTGTAACTCTTCCCGTCACCAGCACTTCATGCGAGAAAAATTTTTCAAAAATGAAATTAGTGAAAACATTTCCCAGAAAATCCATGACCAGTGAAAGGTTGCGTAACACTGATCTAGTTTCAGGTGAAAGATACGATCTGAAAAATAGATTTAGATGATTTCGTTGATGAATTTTACAGTCGACATGACAACAGAAGGATTAAGTTACACTGAGGTGATGGTGATGATGATATAAAATTTTAACGTAGACTGTGCAGGGATCTGTGTGAGAATCATATTGTTCATTGTCTATTTGTCTGAATCTTTTTTGAGTTAGTGCGTATTTCGCTTGTGGCAAGACAATCATAAATCAGCGCAGGGTTGAAAAGTCAGCTTTTGAGGGTCAGTCAGAGGAAAATTCAGTGTGAATATTAAAATGAGCAACTTTGTTGGGAATATTCTGCAAAATAAATTTTACGCCTGCTGTTACACACATTCCTACTGGGGCGCTGCTAGGCCACTTTAGGTGCCACTGGTGCTGAAACCTCTCTGAAGTTAACTGCATACTGCATTGAATAGTCCTCACCCTATCCACGCTGGAAATGGGCAATGCACTCGCAACAGTAGTTGCATAACATTGTTATGGTTACACCACAATCACAAAATGTCCATAAGCTACCACAAAAACGAATTAGTTAGTTGTCACCAATCCGTTGGCAAACGGCTTATTTTTTTATGTGTTTTGTAGTAAGAATACTTTGAGGAAACTAGTTGGCTATCAACAGCCTAGTTGTCTCTGTATCAATATGGAATAGGTGGTCGGAAGCGGAACCATTTCGCTTTCATGTGAATTGTATTCATTTTCGTGGAGCTGTTTTCGTTCATGTGGGTCGACGTAATTGTGTACGGAAAATGGTGTCTTGTTTTACATGTGCAGTGCTGTGGAAGTTGCATGGCTAGCACAGAATATTCGGCATAGCAGTACACGTGTGTGATTGCATCTGCAGTGGCGTTTGGGTGTCTCTAGTGAATAATAACGCTAGTTCATATTTGACGATATTCACAAGCCTATATTGGGTTTGACAGGGTTAATCACAGCAACGTAAACTTCAAAACAACGAAAAATCACTATGCAAGATAGACATTTATGTTGGCCCCCTACTTCTTTTCTTGGCCCCGCAGTTGCCCCGCCACTTTCTTGATTCTAGAATCGCAACTGGCCACACAGGGTAAAACGTCACACAGAAGCAGTTTGAACAGTCTTTCGCGATCTCTAGAAACTTGCAACAATCATTTTATCGAAACTGAAATTTATAAAAAATATGAGAATCAGTGATGCCACACCAAAGCCTGTTTCAACATCAACTTGGCTCTGTGTAACATCTAACATGAAAAGCTCTTCACACAAAACGTGACAAACGTCACTTTATTTTTGAAACTTCTCCAAATACAACACCTAAAGAAAAAAATGTGGGGGGCACAACACATAATATCCCCACCGTCTGAAAAAGTGGGGGGACACGTCCTCCGTGTCTAGGTGGCAAAGTGCTGATAAGAAATCAGGAGGCGGGGAACGTTGATTAAAAGATAGGACGGTAAAAATAACAGTATGACAAATCAAGCGGTGGACAACACGAAGAAAATTAAAAATTAAAAAAATTATAATGTAGACTCTTATGAAGTAAACCGGTAAATGTCGGGGAACAAATCCAATCTTTTTTCATTCATTGTGTCTTTATCCCAATTTATGTGAAAAGATTCGATAAATCGGCGTGTGTAATAGTTTGATTCAAAGTCCAAGACTTTTGAATCATCCCAAACCATTCTGTGACTTTGATCAAACGCGTGTTGCGTTAACGCACCTTTGTCGAAACGTTTGTTTTTCACGTCCGCTATGTGTTCTTTGTGTCGGGTTTCAAGGCTTCTTTTGGTTTCTCCAGTGTATAGTTTCTTGCAGTCACGGCATGGAATAGAATAAACAACGCCTTGTCGAGACTTTATATCCACGGGGTCTTTGATGGAAGTTAGAAAATTGCCTATGTTTCTCACCGGTTTTGATGCGGCTTGTACAGTATACTATGGGTTTTCAAACATCGTTTGATGTTTGTAAGTCCCGAGATATTATTTGTTTTATTTACAGGTTTCTTTGGATAGCGCAGTCTGTCTGGGTAACTGTTTACTGTAGTTTAAGAGATGATCTGACGGGGTCGATCTCTCCCTGTCTTTCACTTTCCTAGTCAGAGTTTGTTGGCGCGTTGTAGCAGCGTGTCAACACGCTGTTAACAAACAAAACAAACAACGAAGAACATAAAAGAAGAGGGTTAGCCTAAAGTAGTATACTACTTTATCTCCCGGGACTTACTGATACAATTTCACTTTTTTGAGTAGAGAGAAGCCCTTTACATTTTTGATCAAACTATGGAGAACTCTTTGTAAGATCTGTGCAAACTGCTTCTCAAACACACGTACACAAAGTACAAGGAATCATGCTGCAGGATACCTTGTAGCAGAACTCACCTCCTGTAGCAATCTGAGCTTCCAACAATCGTATTCCATGATTCTCCACAACAATACCTCTCTTCATTGCTGTAAACAACGAAATGGGTTCGTCGCTTTCACTTGTTTTGAAGCCAATCACGGCATGTTCCGCTCTGTATGCAGCAGGTTTGTTTCGTTAACTCTCCAATTAAAACAAGAGCAAGCTTATTCTTCCCGATGACTGTGCTGTTTGTTCGGGAAAATCAAATCTACTTTAATTCTACTTTAATTACTTGGAGTATTATTCTAAGCCAGCTGTGTCCAACCTGCCGCCTTCGGGCCGCATGCGGCCCAGGCGAAAGCTTGTGCGCCCCAATTCAGGTTTTCGCTGTGGTAAAAGTATCCTACACCCTGACAACCTTTCCATATTTTGATAATCTTGAATTTGACATTTTTGATGCAGGTGGTCTCCTCAGCGCCACTTTATCACATCTGTTGACACTGCAGTTAGGATTCGACCGCTTTCAGTGTATTGGCTTCAGCTAAGTTTAGTTTGCTCAGATCTAAGTAAGTCATTAAATGTGGGGCCCTCATTAATATATCATCAAATGTGCGGCCTTGGTTAAGATAGCGACATGAGTTTTGGCCCAGTAAGCCATTTGGGTTGGACATAGCTGGTCTAAACCACAGTTCCCGCTTGGGGTTTTTGGGGGGTGCGAGACGGGTTCCTGGTAGTAGTACCTGTCGGGATTTCTGGGGATGTGAACCTTCTTTGCCAGACCTTTTTCCAGAAAGATGAATTTCATTATGCTCTACGTTTGTTGTTGGTTCTCAAGTGCATTGACAATTTATAGAACTTTGTTGAGTTGTTTTGACGTTACATTTGTTTTATATCCTTCGAAAGTTTTGTGCATTCGGTGCAAATCTGGATAATAATTCTGAAAATTTTGCCAGTATTTTTGCAGGCATTATGCAAGAGATTAGCTATAAGTTCTAGGGATGCAAAAATGACTTTTTTGTCTGTGGGTGCGGGCGGTGAAATGAATTGAGAACCGCCAGTCAAAAAAATAAACCTCGGCTTATCAACAGGCACGTAGTTCTAGGAACATATGCGCTGCTGATTTTGAGGAGTGAAAAGGTTTGCTAGGTAAGAAGCTTCAGTTTGCAATAGCATCTACAGCGTTGCCAAAAACAACGAAAGAAGTGTTGTACAAAAACAAATCAAACAATCTTGTTATGAGTTCAAGCAAAACCTAAAACTTTTCCAGAAAAAATCGTTGACAATGAATTGTGCAGTGAGGACCGTGTTCCAGTTCCAGGCGCTTGCATCATTATTTAGTTCCAGCCACACATCGTAATCTTACGGAATAGCACGTCTGACTGTACAAAGCGTCATGACATAACACGATTTTCAGCAATGGAAACAGCTTGCTCATACTCAAATAGAGTAAACACAACGATGAGGGCATTTCGAAACAAGGATATGCGACAAAACAATGAATAAATGTTCTATATAGGCAGTGACCCATACTCTTAGTCTTTTAACATTAAAGTGAAAAGAAATAACGCACGCTCGTACCTGCTTAGAATCGCTGTAAACTGCCTATCGATGAAGCGGTTTTGCCAAGCTTCGCTCACCGACATTCTCTCTGCGTTTCTTGGATCAATTATTCGTCCGGTGGCAGCCTGTGCTTCCAGCAAACTCACTGCAGTACCTGAAAGTGGGCATGGTTTAGATTAGAACAGTGACTCAGATTTGCTCCGCAATTGACGATCTCAAAATGTTTGCATTGTAGTCTTTCTTCCATTAGTTGACACTCACGTTTAACCTATTGAAACACATGATCAATTGGATCTTAGCAAGAAATCAAACTTCTTATGTTCAACCTGTTTCGTATATTGTGTATGATAACCTCTCTCTGCCAAGGAAGCGAGCACCCCAATTAAGAAATCCCGTCTACAATGTTGCATTTTTGTGTGATGAGATTGCAAAGTCTGCTCAAATTTCACAGGTTTCCCGCGCAAAGATTCTCCGCTTGTTTTAGACGCATTTTAACTTTTCCAATTTCTAGTTTTTTTCGACTTTGCATGTAAAACTTGCCCCGTCGTATCAAGCCCCTTTCGAATGCATCGTGTATTGGTATTTTTTCTCCATCTTCAGCCAGCAAACCAGCTACAGGCTCCTCCCCAACGAGATAAAGCTTTAGCGTCTTTTCCACATCAGCTTCTTGAATTTCTCCTGAAATTCACATAAAATGTTGCAAGATATGAAGTCTATTTTTGTGAATTGGAAAAAAAGTTGAAATCAGCACAAAAACGCTGCTGCCTCAAGCAAAGCACAACAGTAACAAATACTGTAGCTTGGTTAAGCAGTACAAACTTTGCAGAAAAACCTTTAAACAACAATTTTCTCTCAACAGGGTTGCCTCTCAAATAGACATGGCACGGGCCAGCACTTTTGCAGCCCGGCCCGCCCGGAGCTAACAAGAGACCGCCCGTCTATGTTAAACCAGAACTTATTTTCTGACCCACACCGGCCCATGGCCCGTGATATACCGTAACTTCAAAAGCAAAGAAACAACACTTAAGTTTTCAGTTCATTGTCTTTTGGACAATGAAACCATGTAGTCTTAATGGATATAGGTCCGCCAGAGCAGGGGCGTATCCAGCCAGTAAGTTTATGGGGGCCGATTTCAGTATAAGTCTCATTATGGGTTCACTACTGTAGGAGAGATGAAATCTACTTCACAACACTGCTGTGACCAAACAGTGGACGGCAAAATTGCCTTATATCGCGAATGCTGTTTTCCGAATTGTACAAAATCATGGCGAAAAAACGTACTTTCGAAGGTTTTAGGGGGCGATCGCCCCAATCGCCCTCCCTGGATCCGCCACTCCCCCAGAACATTTTTGAAAACTTATTCGTCCGCCGCCTGTAGCGTGACACTAACACACGACAAATGTGTGCTAGGCGGCATTACACTTGCTGGTAACATACTTAACCTAAACCTTAAACCTTAACCTAAACCTAATACCTAATCCTAAACTAGGGGTTCCCAAACTGGGGTACATGTACCCCTAGGCTAGTAGGGGTGCATTTGCCTCTCTGAAGAGGTACATTTGAGGTTAGCAATAGAAGGGAAAAATATGTTTTCATATTATTCATTTCGACATATTTATACATACATCAGTGAATATTATTTTCAAAATCATTATATGCTTATTGCTAAATATGTTCTTGTTATTTTCCACAGCCTTTTTGTAATATAAAATTTTAAGGGTACATGCCCATCTATCGAAATGCTGAAGGGGTACATGGTCAGAGAAAGTTTGATAACACCTGTCCTAAATCTAAATCCAGTCCTGTCGCCACGGGGGAGCTTTGGTGGGCTTAGTTCCCCAAACAAAATTCCAACCCCCCAACTTGAAACATGAAACACTATAAATCAGTGGAGTTTTTGTTAATTTTTAGAATGTCAAGTCACCCCGCACAAACGCAAAGCCCCCCTATTGCAAACTTTCTGGCGGCGGTTGTGCCTAAACCTCGGCGACAGCGACAGGCTATAAATGAAAGTGTTTATTGCTTTGATTGATTCATAACATGGTTCACTGGTTTGCGTGGAAACAGGTGAAACATAACATTAGCAGAATGGTAAAATGGAGAGAACAGCAGCAAAACCCTTCCTTGTTAGATTTTGAAACTTTACAAAAAGAAAAATTTTCGCTTTGGCAAGCAGACCGCAGCGGCCCGTAGCGGCCCGGAATGACGTCACCGATAAAAAAATTGTTAGCGGACTGTTTCAAAACCTTTAGTGGACGGCCCGAAGACTGGACTGTCAGCGGCACGTGCCATCTCTACTCGCGATATTTTGCCTGGAGTCGCTATCACTGCCAGTTCACAAATTTCTATTCCAATTCTAATCAAGAAGTTGGTAGGTCTTGCTCATAACAGTGAAATTACAAATTACGTAACCCTTTGGATCAAAAAACGACCAACTAAAACTTTTCAACCTTGTCTTCGTTGTCAATAAAAGCAAACAATTATAGGTTGTACCTTTTTCAAGGTCTTCTACCGTTTTCTCAGATACCACTCCAGCTTGGAACAGGTCTTCCAAAGTGACGCGACGATTCCATCCAGAAGTAAAATAAATCGTTTTTCGTGACTTATATCTGAACAATAAGGTCCATGTAATTGCTCTACAGCGGGAAGGGTAAACAGCATTTTACTTTACGTTCCGCACCTTTTGCGTTTCAGCAGCTAACCCTGCGCGCTGGGTAACTCGAATCGGAGTAATGGATGACCGAAACAAAGCTGTACGCAACTTGCAAAGTGTCCGTTTTGTTTGCAGTTTGCCCACGAAATATAATATTTCTAGACCGTTTTTTTGTACTGAAATTTCCGTTAAAACTTACATATGAAAAGTCTAGTGGAAGGATATAAAGTTTGTTTTTAGGTTTCTGCCGACACCGGACAACAACAAAGAAATTTCGAAATTAAAGCACGGGCAAGTTGGAATGTAAAATCCCTGATAATTTTACTTAAAATCGTTCTGTGACTCACATAGCAAAATATTACTTCCGGATCCTGGTTTCGAACAAATGTAAACATTTTTGTGAAAGTTGGGACAGTTGTGTATACATTCAAGGCTGCAAATTAGAGCGCACCTCACCAGTGTAACAGCAAAAGTTGTACGGATTAATTGCGTGTTTGAAATAACTTCGAGCATTGCAGCTTTTACTGTAGCGCTGCAGTAAAATCCTCAATCGCATTAGTCATTAGTGTTTGCATCAATACACGGTTTTGGTGCCCTCCGGGCTGTGCTTGTTCTCAGGTAGGTCTAAGGTTATACAGTAAGCAGAACTTGGACATGATGCGGATGAGCAGCGATAAATCTATCGAGAGGGATTTTAGGGCATGAAGACTCTTGTAAATGTTATCACTCGGTCACGACCGGAGCCGATTGTGATCGGTTCACTGCCGTTAGCGGTGTTTGCGACGTACTGCAGTAAGAAAAAGCTTATCCCGATCATTACGTGAACGTGTGTTGAGCTAAGCAAAATTACTAATGGTTGCCACGGTGTTTATGCTCCTTGTTGGGTTTTTATTTGGTATACACTGCATACCTACATCAGAACCGATAATAAATGATATAACAAGNAGTTCTTAAAAACAATCCTTCTGCTATTGATGTATAGTGACCTGTTTGGTCATATGCATCATCTAATAGTGTTTGTAGCTTGCACTTTTACCTTTTTTCCTCTTTGGGTGAAGGCGGTGAGACATATGCTTCAACAGTCACTGATTTGTCAAAATCTTTGATCAGAGACGTCACAGCAGTGGTTTGAACTTCAGCCTAAAAAGTTAAATAGAGCCACATTCGATTCAGTTTATTTGGCATCCTGGACACAGAATACGCTATCAAGTTGCAGGGGCAGAATGCGACGGCTGACGCTGTCATTAGACCACTTTTTGATCATACACGGCTTGAATCGTCTCTATCTGTGACGTCACAACCGGCAATAATACCCAGTGGAAAAAAGAAGATTGTCTAAATCAGTAGAAGGCCTCCTTCTAATCTTAGATGCTACTTATTAAAGTTAAGACACTTGAGCATGCTACACGAGTTAAGAGATTACAAGGTATATATATATATATATATGTTTGATCTAGTTAAAATATACCTCTTCTCTTCGTACTTCTTGTTCTTGGGGTACCACCAAGACAATCTCCTTTTCTACTGATGAAGCTGAACTCGACGATGATGTTCGTTTATCTATGAGCAAATGTACCACCCACTTTAAAGCAAACGTGCCACTTGATTTAAAATTATTTTTGGTGCCGGTTTCTTGCAAGACCATGAGGGTGTTGGTGGTGACTGCGACTAAAACAGTTTCTTCAGTCGGATGCGTTTTAACTTTTNGTCTGTTTTTTGGCTAAATATCTGACGTTGAAACAAGATCGGTTTAAATCCTATTGTTGCACAAAACGCTGGTTCGAGTGCTAGCAGAAGTTAGTCGTTGTGCATGTGATTGTAAGCATAATGAAACTAATTGCTTTGTTTATCACAAATTTAGGAACCACTAATAATCCGGACGTAGGTAAAGACAAGAAAAACAAAGCAGCTCATAGATCCGTTATGAGCCTAAGTGTACAGGGGTCGGCAACCTTTTGCTAGTCACGGGCCAAATGTCGAGTGTACAACTCTTTGGCGGGCCGGAATTTTCATTAATACTATAATTCACACCCACTTCAGCATATTACGCTACATTGCTACAATCTCAATCATACCAATCACAAAAAGGGCAAAATATATGTATTCACACTTCAACAACGCAGCATTAATGTGACACTTGATGCTGCTTGCTTTGTGAAAGTTTTTCAACATCTGGTGACAAGTCAGATGAAGCAAGAACCAGAACATTTTCTAAAT
>JGI24158J21664_10011940_pt1 | contig 11527 bp, 3 predicted proteins | sample Ectturendosymbi3_FD_21664 | JGI IMG/M metagenome (IMG submission 21664)
AAAACAAACAAAATGAGGTTAGTCAGTATGGCTGAAAAGGGGAGCAAAACAATACTGCACAGACTAGAGGCTTTAGCCTACAGAAAGAAAGCATAAAAAAAACATACTGAAGACAATAAAGCTCACAGAAAACAAAGACATTCAGCTATTCATTGAAGAGAGGCAAGTGACGGGCAGGAACACTGGTGCCTGGTGGTTAATGCACTGAAGATGGCTAAAATCAGATCAAACTTGCACACAGACCAATACTTCAGACCCTAACGTGGACTTTGTCTTTAGGTTTGAAAAATTTTTTAGACTGTGCTTGGAGTTGGACAGAGGTTTAACAAGGCTGGACTGGATCCAGATCACAAAATCCGACAGTCTGCTCATCTCTGATGCAAGGTTACAAGCCTACTCTCTTTTGTATCATCATAGCATGTCATCAAAGTCAGGGGATTCGTGTGACTTTTGTTGATCTAATCCTTTTTCTTGACCTAAGTAAAACCGTTATAATACAGTGATACCTACCACCTACTACTAGTAATGACACTTATACTTATAAACACAGTTCATGATAATTTATATCCTGTTTCTGTGTGTGATGTTGCTACTGCTTTTTCTTATTTGGTGTTGTTGAACCACATATTGGACAATTGTATTTCATTATGCCTCACCACTGTCTTTGGCGATACATCGATCATTGTCACTGGTTATCAAATTGTTTAACATTGTCATTGTTGTGTACATTGATTATATCTTACGTGGATTGTTTTTTGCTGTGTTTATTTTGCAATCTCTTCTAATTTTATGTAGCCTAGTGTTAATGATACGCTTGTGCTGTGTAATGCGCATAGTTTGTATCTCATCTGGAATTTTTCTGACTTGATATCTGACACTTCATAACTGAGCTTCTCATTGCATGTGATGCTAGGGTAGTGGTTGCCTTGAAGTCTTTGAAGTGTGCCCTATTATTATAGGACAGTGGTTACCAAAGTGTCAGTCGCAAAGGGTCAAAAAATAGGTTGCGCCGATGTGATCTAAACCTGGGACGTATATTTTCATTGTTACTGCTGCTTGTGTTTGTGTGTCTCTAGTGTAGGTACTTGAGAAAAGAGTATATTGCTGACAGTGAAAACAAACTCAACTGAACTTACTGCTAAAAATAATCCATACAATGATTATTTTAATCATATGTTGTCATGGGTCGCAAAGCATTCAACAAATTCAGGTTTGGGTTGCGCTAATAAGTTTGGGAACCACTGTTATAGGAAGTGGCTATGGAACCTCCTCGCATGATTGATACAGTTCGAATATAACGCCGAGTTAGTCACTCAAGGAGCTGCACCGTCGTGGTAGCGTGATGGATGCGTTTGTGTGCTGTGCCATTGGTTTTCGGCTTGGCTCTCACCTTGGCAACTTTTGTTTTGGTAATAGTGGTTGCACGTTTCAATTCATCATGGGACCAGTTTTCTTTACTTTTTTGAAAACTTTCCAAACTTTTGTGTCCAGATTTACAGTTCAGGTTTAGGGTTTATGTTTGGGGTTTTGATTTAGGGGTTAGGTTAAGGGGTTACGTTTCAGGTTTAGGGGTTAGGTTTAAGTTAAAGTTTATGTGTAGGGGTTAGGATTTTAGGGTTAGGTTTAAGTAGGGGTTAGGTTTAAGTTAAAGTTTATGTGTAGGAGTTAGGTTTTAGGTTTAGTACATTTCTACCAAGCCTACTGCAGTCCACTGCACACTTGTGCGTTATTGTCACATTACAGGTGGCGAACGAATAAGTTTTCAAATGTGAAGGTCCACTGGTGGACCTGTAGCCACTGCCGACTAAAAAACTGTATCAAGTAAAATTGGTGACCTCTGAAATATCTGACCAATTCTTGCATGCCAATTGCTTCTCACAGTGAAGGATTAAAGTGGTAATTAGTTTTTTGCAACCTTAACCATAAACCCTTTAGAACCTCAATACTTAACGCCTAAAGCCTAACCTTAAATCTGTGTTTGACGTTTTGAAAGTTCTTAAGAAAGTTCATCAAAGCCATTACAGAAAAAGATTGTGAAAACATAATCTTGTGTCAGATCAGAACATCAAAAGTGCTTTATGTACTATCAAAACCAACATAACCAAGGTGAGATCCGAAGCAACAACCCCTCGCACAGGAAGAATAGTCACTTCCCACTCAATCATGTTCACCATGGTGCGAACATCTCAAACTCAGGATTATATGTAGCACGTAACCGAATACGGTTTTTGAAACGGTCTTTTAGTCCTTCGAAAGCAAAAACTGGATGCAATCATTTAGACACTTATAGATCTGATTTTCATAGTAAAATAAGTCTGTTGAATTAACACCATAAGTTGAAAATAAAAGGACGGTTATACCCAGTGGTGCAATGTATCACAAACTTTACTTTTTCAAGCGGGGGATCGAATCCCATAAACTTTTTGTTTATAAACTGATTACTTCTATACTAAATTCATATGCCATGTTCTCCCTTTTCTTACCAGAGAGTGGGGTTAAGGTGAAAGGTGTTGAAATTTAAGAGTAGTCATGTGAAGCCAGCTAATCATGTGGTAATGGCATACACTAATTGTAAAACAAACGTCTGTGATATGAGGGGACCAAACAGGATGTTTTGCTGGACAGACATGTTTGCTTAACTTTGTAAAACGAAGGAATCTGGCAGGAAAATCAGTGTTAAGACTTAAAATTTTTTTTACTGGGCAGTGGTGAAGTTATAACATTAGTATAGCCCAGTTGTTCCCAACCTTTTCTGATGCATTCCTTCCTTTGCTCATTTTGGATTTTTTCATTCCTCCCCTATGGAATTTTATTATTCCTCTTCTGTTCGGGTTCATAGGCTAATATTAACTACAACTGAAACAATGGTCTTTATTGAAGACAATAGCTTGTTTCAGAGTGGTGCAACTACTTTTGACCTTCGGGCCGTTTCACAAAAATGTGACAGCTCACGGGCCACTTCCAGTAAAATGATGTATAAAACAACAGATTCAAAATATTTAAAATGAAAGGGAAGATAAGTGAGTGCGTCATTGAAATTATTACATATTAGCACATAGCAATTTACTATGAATCTTTCTCAGCGGGATGCCTTTGGTTGAGGCAGTAGCGTACATAGGGGGGAGGCCACTGTGCCATGGCCTCCCCCTCAGACCGTAAAAATAAAAAAATGTAAAAACAGTATTGTCTAAAACTTGCTTCCAGAATGCACAAAAATGCATATTTTCAGGTGTAATTTTGCAAAATTTTCTCGGGGGCATGCCCCTGGATCCCCCTAGAATGGTCTTGCCTTCAGCACTTCCCCTAAGGTTGATGTGTGACATCACACGATTGTGATGAAACTTGGCCTCCTCCTTGGAAATTTTCTGCGTACGCCACTGGGTTGAGGCTTCCCTGACACTATCATTCCTTCAATACCAGTGAGTGATGGTGGTAACAAGTCTGAGAGTGTCGTCCAGTGTTTCATCTGCCATTCGATTTGTGTTTTTAGATTTGACTTGCTTCATCGTAGAAAATGTACTCTAACACACGTATCTGCTTCCAAACATCGAGAGCATTTTTAGAGCGAAGTCCTTCAGTTTGAGAAATCTATCTTTGCTGACTAGTGTCTGGAAGCTCTTTACAATCTGTGATACCGTTAGTATTGTACGTTTTTATCAAAAGATGTTATGCTTGTTCTAATTAAAATTACCTATTGCAGGGATGGGCAATTACTTGGTTTGAGGGCCACTTTGAGAAGGCCGTGTTGAGCGGATAGATAGACATATTTATTTGTTGGTACTGAGTTCATTGCGCCAGATGTATTCTTCAAGACAATGAACGCCATTGCGCTGAAATAACACAGAGGTTATCCAGACAGGTGCCCCGGCGGAGGGTTAGCGGGGGACATATCTTCTAATTTGATTGTAAAACAAAGTAATAGAACAAAATGGTTCACAAAAAAGGTATTATTCATTTTTTTGTGCAAATGCACTTTATCCAGCGCAAGCAATTCAGTTAGGCAAATGTAATTTCATACACTTTTCTACATATTTCAGATTTGAAGATTTTTGCTGAATGCTTCTGAGGGCCACTGAAAACGCTGTGGTGGGCCACATGCGGCCCCCCGAGTCTGTAGTTGGACCACACTGACTTGATTAATAAAAGTGGGACAAAAACTATATGTTGTCAAATAATGGCAATAAAGTTTGTCAATAAAAACGTGTGATTGTCCACTAAATAACCATATATAAAGTGATATGACCAGTTGAAAGCCAACGTCAACTTAAAGATGTACAACACTTACAATGAATACGTAACTTAACTATGAGTTGAAATTCCTCCCCTAAACTCATGAAATTCCTCCTGATTGGGAACCACTGGTATAGCCGTATTCCACACTGGATTTCCATAAAAAAATTCTGTTTTTTCATGCTTGTGTTTTACATAGAATCCAGTCTGGGAATATCATACCTAATTTGTGCAGTTTAATAATCTGAATGAGACAGTGGCAGTCTATTTTGTTAGAAGCACTAATATGCCAAAATAATTAAACCATTGTTGTATAACATGCCTTGAAAACCTTAGCAATGTTGACCAAGGCATGTTGTAGGCAAGGGCTAATTTTTCTGGTAGAAGTTATAGAATGCACTCACACCTGCAATCAAAAATGTAATTTGCATGCCCATAGAGTGGCTAAAAAATCAAGGAAATCACTTTTTGGCTTTGGGTCTGAGACAAACAAATAAAATAAGATTTTTTGTGAAGGCTTGGGTAGTGTATAAATCCATAGCTTTATTCTAGGCAGGAGTGTTACTGTAAAAATGATACGATGGCTAGGTCATTGGTAGACCTAGATATTAACTTACGTCAGGTATTGTGTGGTATGATTGGTTGAGTGTAGAGTATCAGAATATTTACAGCTTGGTTTACATGTAGCAGTATGCTTTTACATACCAGCTCGTGATTTTTAGAAAATGAATACGTCCTCATATGGATTAACTGTAAAATTTATAAAGAAAAAACTGCTTAATCAGACCACGTGTTAGCAGTACATATGAGATCTTGCAAAATTGAAATCAAGTTTAATGTTCTACATTTTCTTTGATTTTTAACATAACACAAGAATATTATATGAAACATACTGAAATCTTCTTCACGTTGACTATGCCATTTTGTACAGACACAATGAAATTGGTTGGTTTTGATTGCATTAAGACATATGGTGGATGCATGCTTGGACTAACCACACATGTATACATGTCTAGGAGAACAGATTAGAAAAAATATACTTGTATCCAGCATAAGGCTTAGCATTATAGGTGTATAAAGAAACAAATAAAATTAATTGGTGCATTATTACATCAAATGCTGTCTTATTGCATTTGAGTATGTGGCACCAGATTTCAGACTAGACCACCGTTTTAATCAGCAACAGTCTAACTGAAAATAGACCCCCAAAAATTAACCTAACTTTTGACATTCGCAGTGTGATGTTTTTCCCAAGAAAGTTACTAACTGCATTAGGTGCTTGGAAAACAGTGTGCCAGTTGCAAAGATCGGTTGGTATATATCAGTGGTTCTTAATCAAAGGGGCGTCAATAAAGTTTCAGGGGGAGCAAGCCCTTACGTGCCTTACAACATGGAAAGTTTGATCATTAAATTTGCCAATAAATACATTTGTTTTACAGCTTATTTAAATTCAAGGGTCTTGAAACAAAGGATAATTACTTAAGGGAGATGTGGTAGAAAAAAGGTTAAGAACCACTGGTATATATACTTTCAACCAAGCAGTGCATGAACTTCCTTCATTTTCTGTTCTACAAATGATTCTAAACTTGATTTGTGGTAATTTTTGCCCAGCTGTTTGCCTGTAGAGATTTCATGATTTCAATGAATTGTCCATGTATGCATGATTTCGTCCATTATTAATTTTGAATGCATATGGCTAATTGTATTTGCTACCTCAAAGATTGTTGATGCATTTATTTTGTTATAGGAGAGAAAGTTTCTAAAATGAGTGGTCTTACAAAGTTTGTTTCGTTACTAGCATTGCATTATAAAACATCATGCAGTCTTTTGCCTACAAGAGCTGCATCTGTTTTGGCTGACAATTGGCAATTACCTGACACACACCAAATGCTTCGTCAAACATGCACAGAGTTTGCTGAAAGGGAATTAAAACCAATTGCAAGAGACTTGGACAATAACCACACATATCCATTGGAACAAGTGAAGAAAATGGGTGAACTGGGTCTTATGGGATTAGACATTCCTGAAAAGTTTGGTGGGGCAGGACTAGATTATTTGGCATATGCAGTAGCCATGGAGGAAATCAGTCGTGGTTGTGCGTCAGCAGGTGTCATTATGAGTGCACACAACTCACTCTACCTAGGACCACTGAAAACATGGGGTAATGATCAGCAAATTAAAAACTTTGTTACCCCATTTGTTGATGGCTCAAAGGTTGGTTGCTTTGCTTTAAGTGAACCTGGAAATGGTTCAGATGCAGGCGCTGCTTCCACGACTGCCAGACTGGATGGGGACTCCTGGATTCTCAATGGCACCAAGGCATGGATTACCAATAGCTACGAATCGTCTGCGTCTGTAGTGTTCGCAACTACTGATAAATCGGTCAAGCACAAAGGGATCAGTGCTTTTGTAGTACCTATGCCAACTCCAGGTTTGACTCTTGGAAAAAAAGAAGAAAAGTTGGGCATCAGAGCTTCTTCCACTGCTAGTCTAATCTTTGAAGATTGCAGAATATCAAAAGAAAATCTTCTTGGTGAAGCTGGTTTTGGTTTTAAGATTGCAATGGCTACCTTAGACGCCGGTCGTATTGGAATTGCTGCTCAGGCTCTTGGAATCGCGCAGGCTTCGTTCGACTGTGCTGTGGCGTATTCCAGAGACCGGGAAGCGTTTGGTGCTCCAATCAGCAAGCTTCAAGCCATTCAGTTTAAACTTGCAGATATGGCCGCACGAATCGAGGCCTCAAGATTGCTCACGTGGAGAGCGGCTCAAATGAAAGATGCGGGCATGAACTTTACAAAAGAAGCAGCCATGGCGAAATTGTACGCCTCTGAAACAGCCACGTTTGCTGCCCACCAAGCGATACAAATTTTGGGTGGAATGGGATACGTCAATGACATGCCTGCTGAAAGACATTATAGAGACGCACGTATTACCGAGATTTACGAAGGCACCAGCGAGGTGCAGAGACTTGTTATTGCTGGAAGATTATTGAAGGAATATTCTGAATAATTCGTTCACGCAGAACAAACATTAGCGAAAGTCTTGTTTGAAATAGGTCGGTTTTCTCAGTGAAGTCTCCGCTGAAGCACTACAGACTGATGTGTTTTAATTAACTAACGGCAATGTTTGAAATTTCGAATTTTATATTACGGTTGGGAGCGCTTAAGTGGAAGTCTAGTGCCGGTGTTTTCCCAGGGTGCACTGTGCGTCGAACAAATGGATCTATTGAGTTGAGATCAAATCTACACTCATGTCTAATCGAGAAGGTCGCACGTTATAATTTTTTGGTGTTTTGCAAGGAACGATGACTTTAATACAGTAAACTTATCGGTTATGTTTTTGTGAATCCAGTTCGTTGTTTGGTTTTATCATCATTTCAACGCTTGAAGTACTTCCAAAAAGCAATGTTCCTTGTATGAAACTGCAAAATTATGGTGTAAACCATAACGGGTTATCTTAAAAATCAAACGCCAAACTTTAATGAGTTTTGAGCCGCAGAAAGCTTAAAATCTCGCGCAGAGATGCGCGAATGCTGTAATGTTAACAGAAATCTCTGTGGTGTGTTTAAAATGGGATTTGGTGCTTAACAAATATTCGCGTGTTGGAAAATGAAGTGGTTGCTTTTATAATTTTATCCAGAAACACTCAAGTATACACTGTTATTGAAAGCACCGACTCGTGTGAAACGACAAACCAACGTGATACGAGCGTTGAAATGCTGCGGTTCTGAGTAAAAGGCGCCACGGTTTACGTGTACTGCATCACCCCAGAATAATGTGCATACTGGCATTCGTGTTATCGACCGAGCCGTCAGTGGTTTTGCTCAACCTATGAGATCTTACGGCTAAAATAACCTACGTAGGTGTTATGAAGTACACTATTAAAGTAGTAAGTTGTCTCGTCTGTGAGCTTTGAAAAAGCTTGTGTCATCCTTGTGCTAATATCGGTAAAAACATCTTGCCTTTTCTCTATCACCTTTGATAAATTTTGAAACCTATTACCCTTAAAAACGCGTTGATGTCTGGTAACACTTGCCCCCGATTTTTGGGTGCAGTTTCGTTTGTAGAGGGTTGCCATGAACTCTAATCAACGCAGAATGTGCTATGTGCGCTTGTGGGAATGAGCACAGCTTTTTCGACCTGCAAGAGCGCCACGTGTCTTCCAAAGGTCCACACCATTCTACCAAAAACGATGTTAAAAGCTGTTTATTCAGTTATCGCTGCATATTCTAGGGTTACTGTTTGTTAGCAGTCAAGGGCTCATGCTATCGCGCTGCAGCCTTTGAACAAATATTGTTTTATGTGGTTTGCCTGATGGAGAAGTTTGACATGTTGTTGGGTTTGGATTATACACGTTCGGCAGAGTTCCTAAGAATTAATGCCAATAACTGAAAGAGAGAAACTAAGTTTGTACGGGTATCGAAGCGATTTCGCCCTCAAACTCTTGTTCGGCGGCAAGACAAGCAGCTAAGACCTTTAAATTAACATTTTTGAAATAGCAAATAAAACTTTCTTTCGGTCAGACCCTGAAGCAGTGTGAAGCCTGGGCATTTGCTGAAGTTTTTGTTTTTTTTCGTTCAAATACTTATTATAAATGTTTTCCTTAGTTCTTCGATATGTTTTGCGCGCTGTGGTGCAATTTACAAGCGAATTGTCAGTGAACTCCATGATCCTTGGCACCCTGCCAAAGTACCCCGCAATTGTTCAAAAGATGTTTTAGTTGAAGTTCGTTACATTGTTTTCTATCGTTCCCTTCGGCATCGTCCCCCATAAAGGTTGCTGCGGGTCGATAATTTTTCCCGCTCAAACGTCGAGCCCCAAAACGAAGCCCACCCACTCCTGCAAAAATCAGGGTACATTATCTATGAACAGTCCAAACCACGACCAAGCGTGCAACTAATGCTTTCCAGTTTGCCGAGCAAGCTGAAAAATAAACTCAACTTCTTCTATCTGACTTTGCGTCACTGTTATGTGTGGTGGTGAATGAAGTCGTGCAAGCAGAAGCCAGGATATAGAACGAAATACAAATCTATTGTTTCTTTCTCATGCCGTAGATTGGGCATGCTACGCATAGCTTCATAAAAGATATTTGAAATAAAGTTGTGTCCAATTATTTTTTAAACATGGCGGTTGGAGGCATGTTTTTATGAAATCCTAAAGAAAACTGGTATGGTAGCGCATACAAGTTATTGAGTGTTGTAAAATAGTGACAACTAATTTGCTCTTTCCCACCTGTACTAGGATGGAAGTATTTATACGAAAACCAACACTAGCCAGGGAGCAAACGGTGCACTTGACACCCCTGAAAAACGAAATGTCATGGTCAAATAATTATGTATTTCATTTCAACACTATTTCGCGGATTTAGTCAGTTGTAAACGGCTCATCGTCACAAAGAGCAAATCATTCTGCAACTGTGGGTTTCAACCCTATTTTTCCAATGTCAAAGCGAAAATTATTTCGGAGTTCATCATTGAATGACTGCGACTGCTCATGTTATTGTCCCACTATATGGGACAATAACATGAGCAGTCATTTTGGTATTTCAGGGGGGAGTTACAGATTTCATAAAGATGTTTATGTATACCTATTACCTAAGACAGGGGTGGGAATTAATTTGGCCCGAGGGCCACTTTGAGAAGGCCATATTTGGCAGAGGCCGGTACCTTCTAATGCAGCGCTTCTCAACCGGTGGGCCCCGAAGCTCCTTCAGGTTGGCCGCGAAATGTTCCGAGATAAATCAAATATTTTTTGAAAAAAGTTATTGGTTGATACAAACTGAAATTTTTTAGAAAACGTTATGAATTACGAAAGCCAAAAATGTATTATTGTCGCATTCCATCCAAAGAATGCTCCCGTTTTTAACCCTGGATTGCTACTGTGGGTTCCACAAACCCAAGGCAAGTGCGGTGACCACGTGTTACATACGCTACAGTAACTTCATTTTTTGTGCGACTTGCTGATAAGTGCGCCTGCGGTCGCACTCGCTCTTAGATTTTGCAGTGTAGGGGAAAGGTTGTGATTTCGGGTCACGCGTACCCGACGATATAGTCAGTGTGAGGATTATTTCATCGCCATAATTACGCCTAGTCATGAGTTCTGAAACAAATTTTTCGTGAAGTGGGCCCAAAATCCAAGTCTCGGCGAAATGTGGGCCGCGACATCAAAAAGGTTGAGAAGCACTGTTCTAATGGAAATAAAAGCAAGTCTTGGTTAAGTTAGCCTCAGCACTAACATTTACTGTGATAAGTTAGAGGAAATTTCAGATTTGAACATATTTCCTGAATGCTTCCGCAGGCCACTGAAAATGCCGTGGCGGGCCACATTTGGCCCGCAGGCAGCTATTTGCCCACCCCTGACCTAAGGCATTCGGGAAAAGATTATCTGTATGCCGTTCCTCGCATTGATCATGTTTATATACGTGCGCAAGTAAGTCACTGGTCTTCGTCATCATTATCAATGTAAGGCCGTATTCTGACTTAACAGCTGACAGTACCCGAATTTTCTTTGTGTATAAAGGGTTTCATGCTATGTTGGCCATTTAGACAAACTTGCTTTCTTAGCTGGTAGATTTTTCCATAAAAACAGCTGTTTCAACTAGAAAATAGGCCTGTTCCGTCGAGTATTTACCATTGTGGCTTTATTGTCAGTCCATGCGACACCATGTTACCAACGTGTTTTACTGGCGAAAGGGCCATGTCAAATTAAAACATGAAAAAGTCCAATTAAAACACAGCATTAGAAAACACCCGGAGAAAGTAGATTAAGAAAAAGCACACTCAAAGAAGAAATAATATATCAAGGTACTCCCATACTTTCAGTGGCGGATCCAGGGGGGGGCAGTTTGGGGCAACTGCCCCCGCAAACCTCTGTGGCGCCCTTTTGCCATAAATGCGCCCCTTTTTGGTGCCCATGTAAGTAGAAACAGATTTAAAAATACTCTAAAATAAACAATGTTTTTCGCTTAGACGTCAGGGTTTACGTGCCAGACTACCCAACCTCGTATCGAATAGCGTGAACGATACTATTGTTTCGTAATAGTTCCGCTGTGTCGTTATTTCTTTGCCGCGTGAGAACTGCCCAGCCTCAACAAACGCAGTCGCGTTCGCAGTTCTCGGCTTGCTGCTGTGCTGTATGAAAATGGTCTGTTTTTTACAAGTCTATTTTTTAATGCCTGATGTCCGCCCTGAACGGAAAAGGAAAAGGCAGCAGTAAAAATAGGAATGCAATGTGGAAAACTTATTACTGACTCAAGATTTTACAAGCCTCCAAAATGAAAACGAAAAACCAGTTTCAGG
>JGI24158J21664_10011941_pt1 | contig 11526 bp, 9 predicted proteins | sample Ectturendosymbi3_FD_21664 | JGI IMG/M metagenome (IMG submission 21664)
GGGGGGGGGGCAGACCACGTCGCCGAAGCAAGCTCTCAAAATTTTGCAAGAATCAGCACAAGCACGCGCTTACGAACGAACGATACAGCCAAACAACAGACAGAATACAAGCAGGCGCGGATTATTTGTATGCATGTTTCACGAAACGCCAGAGCGCGACATGTTGAGTTTTCTTTTCTGACAGAATCCCGTCTAGCGGGAGTTGGCTTTGGGCGGACGCAGGTACAGCTCTTTCTGCAGGTCGTGGTCGATCAGTTGGATTTGCTGTTCGAAGGTCGTTTGCAGGCATTTGTCTTCGCCCAGTTTGCGAAATTTCGGCCGGAAAGGTCGCGAGTGCGGGGTGTCGCCGGCGCAGGTCGGCGTGTCGAAGAGCAGTCGTTTTATCTCTGGGAAGAGCACAAAACCAAAGTTGGTGCAACAACCGATACGTGAGCAAAAAATGCGGCAAGCCAATGGGACCACTGGTTCCGCAATGGTGTTCCCTCTAAGAAAATTTTACACTGAACAAATGTTTGCTTTAGTGCTCATGAAACTGCGCAACCATGTAGACACACAAATAGCAAAGCGTTTTAAGGGCTATGCAATATATATATACGATATTAAATTCGGACTGTTGCTTGTGCGCGAGAATGAGATTTCACTGCGCAAACGGTCTGATGGCACTGCGAGTCTAAGAGGAAGCACTGATCCGCTAAGGTTGGGTATTTCAACGAACCCACCGTTGTTACTCTTGAAGCACAAAATAAGCCAACAAACAATTCACACCGGGTTGAACAAACTTGTTCGCACTTACACTTTCGTACGAACGATAAATACAGTATATCACAGGTCATATCACAGCAAAGATTTAGAGGCTATTTGTGCTTCAGAAGGTCAATTTCGCTCGCCAAGTAACCGTCATCGTCATTTCTGATATTCANAGTTTCACATCCCCAATACGACAACTCAGGCCTAGCTTTTTTCGGTTATAGACCGAATTCTTGAAAAGAATAAGNCATTTCGGTCACGACGTCTAANAATACAGACTAGCTAATACTGTTACGGCGTGTTTTAATACCACTGTGGGACAAACGACCGAAATGTCTCAGTGACCAAAATGTTTCAGCGAAAAAAAGCAACAACAGGCAAATGCAGTTTGGCACTCATGTGTTGGCATACTGGGTGATGCAATCACCTGGCATAAGAAGACTCACACACACGCACACACAATGGCGGCCGCTGCACAGCAGAAAGGAAGTTGTTGGCCAGAACAATGCACACGCCACACGCGCGCACACACACACACGTGGACAACAATCGTAACGTCATGCGCGCTTCATATTCACGGAAGAGCGAACGAACGCGAAGAGGTAGTTTCTCGGAAAAGGTTTTCGCGTTCTATCGGGAAATGACGAACGCTGATGTGACAGTGAACGGGCGCGAGGTTAAAGTATTATCGAAAAACCAACACTCCGTTAGTTCGTAGCGTTTAACACGGAAGCACTGGAAGTACATAAGCACATTCAGTTTCCCTGTGAAAGAAACTGTGATGGATTCACTTGCGTCGCTCGTGTGGCTTGCAATTATTCAAATATTCATTTTATGTCACTTTCCGCTAACTTACGATTTCAAGATTACTTTTGCATATAATAACATAAACACGATCGATGATTAATCGGAAGCCAGTATATCTCATCCCACGGCAACACACACATGCGCACGAGGTAAAAACACCGCTTAAATGCGTTTCCAAACCAGCACGCACTATTCTGCAGTGCGACCGCATACCAAAAAGTCGTTTAATCTCAAACGAAACAGAAAGCGGGCGAAATATCACACGAAGAAGGTTACATTGTACAACTGAAAAGCATTTAGCTTAGCCAACACACACAATGATAGTGGCGGTTAGTTTGTGACAGGGGTCGAGTCGACACCGACTCGTGGGAGGCACGATACGACTCGACTGCGAAAACAAGTTCCGAAAGCAGCGGAAAACTCACCCATTTCAATGCCTTGCAAGTAAGCGTCGGTGTTGCTTCCGGCTGCCGGACGCTTTGCCGGCGACATGGACTTGAATTCAATGAAGTCGTCCGGAATCGAATCGTAATACTCGGCTGCAACCATGAATGCGCCATGTCGGTTAAGCGAGCATATCAACGACTTGACTAACACGCGTCATCTCACCGATCACAGGCTGCTGCACGACAACGCACGGGACAGCTGCCCAGCGCAACCTTATAAATTACAGCACGTACCACTGAGCGACCTCATCGAACAATTCCAACCTAACCGGCGCGAGGCGCGGACACTCGAGTTATGCGAAGCATGCACGCCTACGATCATTGGCGCACAAGACAATGTGTACTAATACGACGAAAACCGACGTTTCGTTCATGAAACGAGAAAAACGCTTGTTTTGGAAAGTGCCCGTTCGTGGAACTGTGTTTTGTTATGTGTGTTTGAACGATGCAGCTCAGTAAAGTCCCACTCAAACAGAATAGCTGAGTCAAAAACTCGGCCACAAAAATGTTAACAATTTCTGCCGTAGGCAAGAAAAACCCCGCGGCTGGCATTCTTACACGGCACAGCCAAGCAAATCGCAGCGTAAACGTACTGATCACGATGCACAGTTGTAACCTCAACGCTCCAGCGCACGGTGTCCAGTTAGGGTTCGAAAGCGCGAAGCAGCTTAGCGGAGCCGCGTGAACTTTTGGTGTTGCGTTAACCCCCAGTGGACGGGTGCCCGGGTGATTGGCGACACGGGTCTTGCGCGGCAGCAAAAGCTGTTGTTTGTTAAACGCAAATTTCACACAGAAAAGTTCACCGAGGTTCATCGAATTACAAGCGCAGCCTCAGCGGAATTCCTGAACAAACAAACAAGATCATGACAAAACGTAACTGCATCATGACTTGCAAGTTTCGCACTGATCGAAAGATTTATAATTTTTAGCGAAACAAAGATATGTTTTTGGGAATACAGTATCACCAAAAAAATTAAATGGACTGAGAAAAGGAATATTTCTCTTAACTGTAACTGTGATTATTCACCCTAGAAGTTTATGTAACAGAATAGCAAAAAGTAGACTCAACATCGTAATCGCTTTGTTTTATGAACGATTTGTCTGCTGCCTGAAGTGGAAAATTATTGCAACTGCTTCTGTTTTTGGACTCAGTGTCCTACTCTGGATGTAGTGTTGTACCAAGTGTTACGGCTTAGCGAACAGTAGTGTAGAAACTCTCTATAGATAGTGTGTGCTTGTACTCTATGCACTTCGTGTCTGTTTCAAAACCTTAAAATAAAAAAAAAGTATTTTCGCAAAAGGTGGCTGGAAATTTCAGCATGTCAGCGATTCAAACTTTGCTTGTAGTCAAAAGATCAAAATAAAAATGGAAACAATCATTCTAAGCTCAAGCACGTCGATTCTCATTTCTTGTTTTTAATGATGGTACACGCGCTATTCACAGCAAAGGCCAGTTTCGAACACAAACCACTGAAATGCGATATTTTACGGAAGATATGTGTTCGTGTGTGTTATTTTGCGTCGCGGCTTCACCATCACCGCCACAAAAAAATAAATAAAAACATTTGCCTGTTAGTATATTTCAATGCGTACCCGTCATTCATAACTAAGAATGTTAGATATTCATACTTATGAATGTTGGATAAAGAATGGAACCATTCGGTTCAAAGCGTGTCAGAAAAAAATCAGATCTTCACCGGACGATTCAGAATCTGTTTTAAAAATGCAATGTTGTAAGTCATCAACGATTCAGCAAATCAATAGTTTTTTCCAAAAAAATTGTTTTAGCAGTAAAACTGTCTAGCAGTGAAAATAAGTTTTCAAAAAAATAACACAACACGGAAGTTCAGTCGGCCGTGCATCTTCGATACATCACCCGCAAAGCGCCTGCTGCCCAAATCAAGAAAAAAAGCTGAAGGCAATTGCAGTCGCATTTTATCACCCCGTATGAGCTTGGCACTTAACTGCAATTGGTTCTGAGGCCGGACACACTGATGCGCCAAACGACAAAGACTGCAAGCAGCTCACTACGTGCAAGAAACGGCTTTGCTAGCGTGGCTCATCGCAGATGACAGCGCGAAAACAAATTAGGTTATTGTGGGCGTTTCTCCTTACTTGCGTCATACTTGTCTTGGTTGCTTGACGAGTAGCTGTTGCTCGTGTCGGAATCTTGCAGCTCGTTCGCGCGGATTGGCCTGCGATAATGAATCAGCGTAGCGTTGCGTGATGCCCAATAGATATAATTATACTGCGATCTCGACAGGCAAAGCAGTTCGCAACTGAGCGTTTTTTGTTTTTGGGTTCTTTCCTATGTTTTCTGTCAGGCCCGCAACCAGGGGGTGGGGGGCAGCAAGTGCCCTCGCGAAATTTTCAACAACATGTTTAGTTGTTAGGTACAACAAGTTACAATCATTTTGCCCTCCCCCGAAAATATACGCTGGTTGCGACCCTGTTTTCTGCACAGTGTCGTTACAAAGCGTTCACTTCCACGTGTACGTTAATTAAGTGCGGCGCGTTTCGATTCGTGCCAACCGTCCGCTCAACGCTATTCAACAAAACCGACGAGCAAACACACGTAACGGTTCGAAACGCAATCGATGAAAGCTATCAGGGGCAAGCGCGAAACGTGCCTGCTGCTTCGCGTGCGAGCAGAAGATCTTAGTCGACGCGTCGTGGCAACTTAAAGCACTGGTGTAGGAGGCAGGGATGCAACCGCACCCCCAAAAGTTTTGATTTGGTGAAAATCCGGGCAAAATCTCTGAGAACCTTCTAAAACTTCCTGAAAACCTGAGCAAAAATGGCGCCCAACATGCTTTGATTTGAAAATAGTGGCGCCTGGATTGACATGAAAAGCTGNTTTTTTTTGGACGTCACTTTTCTTGAAGTATTTTTTTGGGCAAGTTTGGGATAATCCGGGCAAAATTCCTTCGCACCCCCAAAAATTTGCCTGCTCCTACACCTTTNCCTGAAAGCGCCACAACTCTCCACGAAACAGCACAGTTGTGTTCGAATTTTGCGTAGGAAGGCTGTGGTCATGTCGAAGGCAGCAAACGCGTTTATGCTGACGTCACTTTTCCGAGCTGCTAAAAGTGCTGAAGATAGAACAACGTGCGTTTTCGCGCGCTTTTGTTCAGCCCTTTTGCGTCACAAAACCGTCTTTCCAGTTAAGTATGACGCGAAACGGTTGGTCAACGCAAAAAGCCTGTCTCGATCGACGACTTGCCGTTTGAAAGTCGACTGGGAGCTACACCGAATACCGTTGAGAATATTAATGACTGCAGCAGGCCCGGAATAACTATAACTAGGAGGCCTAGCACAACACCAGGTAACGTGCGGTAACAACACTAGGTAACGCACCAGAATAACACCAGGTAACGTACCTAAAGTGAGTCAGCGAGGACGGTTGCAGAGGAGGACACTGGCTCGACGCTTGCTTTTCGCTGTAAATGACGTCCACGGGCCGAATGCCTGATATCGCTTGCCACATGTTGCCAATGCGCAGAGATGTCTTCCACGCGTCGTTCTCGGTCACGCACTCGGCGAGAGTCGTGTCCTGTCTGCTGTCGACGCTGTGGCGCGAGTCAAGCCCGGCGCGGGAACCGAGCAACAAGTCGTCGTCTGCGCTTTGGCTGGCGTCGTTCGAAAGCAGCTCGTCCAGGCGCTCCGCGCCCGCACCGGCGCCGCTTTCGACAACGCTCTGCACCACGGCGGTGAGGTACTGCGCTTCTTCTTCCTCTTCTTCCGCGGTCGGGCGGACGGCGGACGTGGCGGACACCATTTCCGCGATCGGGAAGAACGTCGAGAGGCCGTGGACGCCGAAGAACAGGTCGCACCAGTCCCAGGCCAGCTGTTGCCAGTGGTCGGCGCCGGAGAGCACCGAAGACAAGCTCACGAAGAAACCGCCGTCGTCGCCGTACGGAGAATCAGAAACCGCGTTTCCGAACGCGCTGCTGCTTGATGGAAAGTACGCGTCCCACAGCCAGCTGTTGTCGATGTCGGACAGGCGCTTGAGCAACGCTGCCTGGGAGCGTTCTTCTGCCGCTTCCTTGGAATTTCGGAGCCAAATCGCTTTTCTCGATTCTCGGGCTTCGGCCGGGTTTTCCGCCCGTTTCGCCTGCGACAAGNGCGTCAAGTCAGCGAGGACGTCGTCGTGATGGCCGTTGTCCGTGGCAGCAGGCTTGAANAAGGTGTACTCGGACGGCACGGCATCTTTCAGGCACAAGCATCCGTGCTGCGAGCGCAGGCAGACCTTGCAAGTGAGCAGCATGCACGCGCATTTCTTTTCCAGCTTGCCGCAGTGGGAGAACTCAGCGCAAGCAGCGCCGGTCTGGCTGCTGCTGTTGTTGTTGATGTCGGCGCAGTCGTCGCACGAGGACAAGTCCGGGGTGAACTCGTCATCCCAGATCGAGTCGAGATAGCTTGCGAGCGGAAATTGAAGGTCGTCGTGAAGTTCTTCGTCGGTGGTGGCTGCCGCATCGTCTACTTCTCGCGGCAGACGATGGTTGTCGATTCCGGTGAAGATCGCCTTGTAACTCTCCCAGCACTCGTCAATTAGATCCTTTTCTTCTCGACTGTCGTCGGCGGGTTTTTGATAGATGGCTTCCAGGCGACTGACCGCTGTTCCCGGCGAAAGGTCGCGGTCGTCCTCCCACAGCGAAGGCGACGGGCACCAGAGCCAGTTCTCCAAGGTCGGTACAGGGTCATCGTCGGCGAAGAAGACGTCGTCCGGCGACTTCGATTCGTCCTTGCTCTCGCTTCGCTTGTAAACCGGCTCGAACTCGAGAAAACCGGATTCCGGGTCTCGGAACCACTTGCTCCTGGACTTGGTTGTTGTTGTTGAGCGCAGTCGACAGCAGGTTTTTGCGCAAACCAACCACTGTCTTGATGCTGAGCGTAGCCGCCGAACGAACCGACATTCGCCCATTCGTGGACGTACGGATTTATTCGAAACAGAGGAGAGACCGAACTACCAGGAAGTGGATCAGCGACGCTGACGCCTTTCGCGGTAATGCCAGCGTTGCTGTAGAACGAACGAACGTCAGAGTGCTTGTAACTTTTAGCGTTTCCGACTTCGTAACTTCCGGGTCTTCTGCGACCAGCAACTTTTTCCGAGGCGTTGATTTCATTCTCCTTGTTGCAGCAGAACCGGCGATTTCGGTGACGCCTGTGCTTTGGCAAGGCTGCGGCACCGTGCTGTCCACGCTTGCTCGGCGACGGGCTTCCGACGCGGTACGGTCGTTGCCTGCGTCGAGCGTAATGCTGCGATGCCGGCTTTCGAAGAGGTGTTGTTTTGCGTTTGGCCTCTCGCTTCGGCTGTTCTGCAGGGTTATAACTTGAGTAGGACGCGTGCCAAGTCTTTTTTCCGGCGCTTTCTTTTCCTGGTGCTTTCTTTTTTGCCAAATCAGCAGAACTTTCCTTGTCGGAGCGGGAATTTTCATTAACGGCCAACTTGTGTTCTTCTATTGCGTGATCATAAAACCTGATGCGCAATGATATAAGAGGTTTTAAAGAGCAGCGACAGAAGACCAATGCAGACGACAAGGTCAATACAGCCGTAAANTAAGCAGCATGGCAGNGCGATGCTGATCGAACGCTTAATTGACGGCATTAAAACNTAGCATTANAATGCTCTTCGCCTAACATGCCCACTGTTTCATAGCCTGTGCCTTTAACGCAGCAACGTAATGAACAGTTTAGGCCGCGATGTCGCGTTAAGTGCAGTTAGATCAGAGGGTTCACAACTTGTGGCCGCACGGTTGCATGAGGCCTTGATAAAAAATGTATACGGCAGTGCGCATGTTATTTTAAATAAAGTTACGGCGGCCGTGCATTATTAATAAAAACTGTTTATCTACTCTATGCGGATACTTGGTTAAAAGGCAGCCAAACAGACGTGTGGCAGTGTGCTTAAATAATGCTCATTGTTACATTTCAATGTACTTACAGGCACGAGTAAATGGGTTATTATTATCGGATAAACCCTGTTTCCAGAACCAAATTAAAAAAGTACCGTAACTCACTGGCGGCCGTAATTCATAAAATAAACGTAATGCGGCCGGCAATAGCGAAAGGATTGAGCATCCCTGAGTTAGACACAGTCAGTAAACTTAACACTGATTGATCGAAACGAACGCTGCGTAAACAATAATAAATAACAACAGTATCGTTTGCATGATAAACAACGTTGAGTAACGATTTCAGCGGCCACAGACACTTCTTTTTCCGGTCTGGCCCCGCTCACACATGCTTAAAGCTACCAATGCTCTCAACGAGAATAAAATGATCGATGCAGCTTGCTACATTGCAACAAAGCGACACACGGTTTGCTTACAAAGACAACGCCGCCTCCTTGTTCCGTCCCCACACAGAGTCTTTGCAACTCGACACACGATATGGGTCATTCTTGGTCGAAAGCATCGGAAATGCATCTTGGTAGTTTTCCCGTTGTTTTCCTGGCAAAGATCTCGGTCTTTGCTGTTTGATGCCCGACTCACCATCTGAACTTGAGCTTCTTTCAGAATCTATGGCCGCAAAACATTGTTAAATAAACAACACAGTGCAAGGACAGTTCACGGAAAAACTACTGAGAGTTTTGACGCCACAAACAAGGTCGCTATATTGAATATGCAAATTGATCTAAAACATATCCTCAAAAAAACAAGAACTCCCCCATTTTTCAAATTCATACTTATGGAAGAAACACTACGATATGTCGCCAAGATGCACAATGATGAAATATTAGTGACGGCTTTTACGTTTTGCAAAATATAAAGTACTGCGTATACATACTACGCCGCTTTAAAGTTATCCAAATTGTATCAGCACATGCAACTGATCACCTGAAAATAAATGCAAACTGTTCAATTTAGTATAGAGATCGTCTATGAGCATTTTCATGGCAGAATCGCGGGTGACATCATCACTGGATTGTTGATCAGTAGCTGAAAGCAAACACTTCACTGCCATCTCTTTCTTCAAAGTTACTTCGTCGGCGATTGTAAACGAATGTGTTCTTTTATTGTATTTGTGCTTGATTTTGCTGAAAACAAACATTGGTGCGCTCAAGCAACATAAGTTGGCAAATTTGCGCATATGACGTGTTAAAAATTTAAAACGACACAGAAATCGCGCAAGATATTTAGAGCTGTAGAGTGAGAGAAATTTTGGGTTAGTGGAGTCGGAGTCAGTAAAATTATCCTGAATCCAATTGAGTTTAGATTGCTTTGCAAGGTTGTAATGAAGACGAAATCGGTTAAATCGCATATCGAATTTGCCACACATTTTTATGCAATTATCCGATATACGCGTTTAAACCAGCGGTTCCGAAATTGTATATGAACTCTCGATGCATTACTCCTACGCATATAATCAAACGACATATTCACAAGGTGGAATTAACTTTAACTCACCTGTCCTTACCGAACTGAATTTGCACCTAAAGTTACCTCATTGCTGGAATCAATTTCGCAGTTGTTACATCACTGCACACAATGCTTTCTAACTCTTGCAGACATCGTTTCAAATAGTACTGCAGCGCTATGGACAAAGCTATACTGTTGGAGTGCTTATTACATATAGAGAAGTCAGAATCATGGAACCAATAAAATAGGTATCAGAGTTGGAAGGATTTTGTCATCGATTCAACAGCCCTGTTCATACTGGAAGTTTCCACCATAGATCTAATCTAATGCATGGAAAATACTTTTAAAAATGCTAGTGCTGTTTGTACTCTGTTCCTGTTTTGCTTTTTTTCACCGAGACATTTCGGTCATATTTGGTGATACATTTTGGTCGCTGAAACATTTCGGTCATTTGTCTCAGTGGTATTAAAACTCACCGTAACTGTGTTTTTTAGCCTATATTTTCAGACATTCTGACCAAAACGACTTTATTTTTTTCGGTCATTTCAAAATCATTTTGGTCTATGACCGAAAAAAAAACAGGTCTGTTCAACATACAATTTGCAGACATAGCTTACCGGTTTTTTGATCCTGGAAGCTTAGCAAAAATATCTGCTTCCTTTGCAGCAAGGTGCAAATCAAGGGTGTGGCGAGAATTAAGGAAAATATCCAGTATATGACGAGTAAAAATATAAGCATCAATTCCATGAAACTCAAGTTCACATGCAAGCCAAGACTGGACAGAAGCAATGTTGTCTTGAGACATAGTGTCTGCACACAGAAGCANTTGATATGNTACACATACATAAAACCAAGAACAAATCCTTTTTTCAAGTTTGCTACAGAAAAATTAGTTCAGCAAAGCTCAATCAACAAAATGCTACTGAGAAATCACACATTTTGGTTAGCGTCACAGGCTGTAACAAAATTCCATTTTTTAAAAAATGTTTGTCATCAATTATCACACACAAGTCCTCTGCAGGTCTAACAGAGCTTGGGTAAGTTGTAATGTTAGGGAAAATTGCTGATATTGTTAGGGTTTAGAAAATATAACACATCCCTAAGCAATGAATTCTGCTCAACAAATAGTTTCACAACGTTCCAACTCTGCAACAGATCTGCTAAAAGCGATTAGGAACAAACAATCCATGTCACTTTGTATTTGCGATCAATAAAGTATAAGATAAATTGTTCTATCAATATGTATTGCATTTGCGTTAATGTTAATGGTAAGAGGATTTGTAAGTATTTACATGCAAATAATAAACCACTCTTGTACTGTGTAGAAAATATTTACGACATTGTTGAAACAATGTGCAAAGTACAGGTCATTATATTAAAAATACTCAATTGTCACTTCAGCTATGCATAGTACAATAAAACCAGACTATAGCTGAAACATTATCAAAAGAATCTAAATTTCTAGAAATTCTCATGTTATCTTTAAAAAAAGGAAATACAACATCTGCCGCAAGTATTGCAAGCAAGTAGGACAATGAAGGCTTGAAGAAAAAAACAAAAAAGAAACAATGAGAAACAAAAATAATATACACAGTCAAGACACTAACGCCTGCAGCACATTTTTTGTATGCAAAGTTGAATAGCAATACAAAGAAAATCGTAAGTTGTTTGTCAATAATATTAATGTAAAACTTGATTGATTCAACTGCATTACCTTTATGGAGACTTACTGCTGTGTGTACAACCAAAGGCTATCTGATCAATGACAAACATATGCAGTAAACAGGACTTAAAAAGCTTTAGATTGAGTTACGCAGAGACTGAGGTCCCAATAGCCAGGATTTTTAAAAATGAAAAACTATTGAGTGATTGAAACACCAACTACAAAAACTTTTATTATCTGCAGAGTCTACTACAAATACATACCTTTTACACAACCTTACAAATACATCAGAGAGGTGCCAAAAATCAAGTCAGGGTACGAACGCAGGTCAATTTCAAGGTCTGGAGAATCTGAGGAACTCTCAAACAAACTGTTGCACCACCAATAACCTGTGTTATGCAGAAGCATGGTGATGCACACAGCAAAGTCAAAAAGCAGACACTATGTACAAGTCTTAATCCATAGTCACTAGTTTCCAGCATAAGCCATAAACCACAAACCA
>JGI24158J21664_10011942_pt1 | contig 11525 bp, 9 predicted proteins | sample Ectturendosymbi3_FD_21664 | JGI IMG/M metagenome (IMG submission 21664)
TGCAGTTCACTAAATCCGCTACATTGCCTGCAGAAGCAGGTTGCGAAACTTGGGGGAGGATAGTTTTAAAATTAGCCTTTATCGCGTAACAATAACATGGTAACAACGGTTCAAAATTTACGGCAGTAGGTGTTTTGTTGCATGTGACTGTTGAATGCAGACATCTGTGGCAGGTAATGCAGCGGGGCAGCGACTGCTGATAGCAATAAGTCACGTGTGAAAAGAAACATACGATGTGAAAACTGAAAAGAAATATTGCTGCCAACGAGTTTTATACGGTGTGAAAAGAAATATTGCTGCCAACGAAGCGCATTTTTGGGACTGTTGCAGTTAACGTGGGTCATTTGTTTTGTGGTGTAGCAAAAGTAAAGCGTTATGTGAACGTCTATTTGCATTTGTGTCGTCAGCAGCCTGAAATGGACAACCAAAATGTCGACTTTGCCCACCCTGAAAAAATTTTTGCGGACCCCCATGCCTGTGTTATTTTTGTTTACAATCTAACATCTGCTTTGTACTTCGCTATATAACCATTTTTGTGTTATTCGAGTACCCTTTGTTCCAACCTCTCGGTTAGCGCGTCATTGAATGTGCGATCACCACGAGCGGGGTATGTTCGAAGACTTACAACCATATATATGTGGCGCGAACAAACGAAGACTTAAGCCCATATATATGTAACGTTTGTGAGTTTTTAGGAACTAATTATTGCCTGCCCACACGATGGCTAACGGGCCCCCTTCAGAAAATTCCCCTCCCCCTGGCTCACACCTCTGGTTACGCCACTGGCTGTGGGGGGACGGCACTTTTCGACTCGCCCCGGGGCGGAACTTTCCCATGTCGGGTCCCTGATTGAATATACTTTTTACATTCAGGATTTTTGAGCAAGTTGCGCTAGGAGTCACCTTTTCCGAGGCCATTATATTTGCTAAACTAAGATTTGGTCGCTGCTTGGCAATAGCCTTTCTTGGTCGGTTCTGCAGTATAACAAGTGCTCGCAATTGAAAAGCAGAGTAATGGTCTGAGCTCGAAAACTGCATGGACTTGTTCAGAAAGTTACAAATCGCAGTATATTCATTTGGCCCCTGCGTGTGGAGCACATGGAAAACTTTACCCCAAAAATCAAGCTGTTTATCAGAATCTTTGCTACACCAGTGCTTACAAAAAACAAGTAGAACCAACATATGTACAAATAAAGTCTCTCACTTTGTAGCAGAAGGTATTTGTATTTCAACTTCATGTTTGTATTTTCACGTATTTCATTTGTCATCTTGCAGTGAGGTAATGTGGGCCTCAGCAGTCTGGCGACACTTCACTTATAATCAAGGTGTTGTATTCACTACTTGTATTCACAAGTATGTGCTATAATGGAGTAACGAGTTTTAAACATCCTTGCTCTTCATTGTAGTACAGCAAACGAACGAAATTAACCGTTCTCGTATCAGATACTGAACGGCTTTGCCACGTATTGCCTCGCTTTCATTCACGCGTTCTGACGCACTACCAAACTCGCGTTGTTAGGTACGGTACCTTGAATGCTCATGGTGACGAAATAAAGCGTCACTTTAAAGACGCGCCAGAGCCTCTTTCGCCTCATTCAGTCAAATGTAGACCGGGCATCCGTGATTGTGGTGAGGTTACTGTAGGCTAGTGTACTGGGCTTGAAGAGAAACAGCGTACTCTTGCACAGGTTAGGAAGGGAATTGGTTTTTTAAAGTCCCTCAGAATGGTAGCTGCAGAGGAGACTGAAAGAATCAGACAATTTTCAATTGCTTTGACATGCTGTGATGCCATCTTGGCTTAAGTTTGTGTGGGGAATTAACTCAACTAGCAAGTCAAAGAATGCTAGTCTGCCAGTTGTTTTTTGGCGTCAGTAATCATACTGCACTCTCTAGTCTAATGACCATTAACAAGTGAATGTGGAAATTGGCTTGTATTCGACAATAAAGTTATGTCTTCTTTGACAAGCCCGTTGCTCAAGAAATAAGAATCTTTTTTGGTTGTTGGTACCGTAGGTTAGTAGCAGCTGTTTATCATTTCAAAGTCTGAACGTGGACTTAGCAGTAACGATGTTAGAATTGACTCGATATCCCAACGTATTACTTCAAAATTCTTACCTTTCCGGTAACAATAACATTTCATAATTGTTTGTTTTATTCCATCGCCCTGGGGAAAACTATTTCTGTTTCTTCAGACATACAGTAGGCTACTGTAGGCTTACCCTTACAGTAAGATCCTTCCGCAGATTCCTCGTAGGGTTTAAATTTTTAAGAAGCATTGGAATTTGGACCAGCTGCTGCTGTGTGTTGCTGTGTTTTACTATAGTAGGTGGCACTTTCAAACGATCCCATAAGATAAGTAACAATTCGTTTCCTTTGTCTTACAAACAATAAGTCTACAGAAGTTCCGCATGAAATAGGGTGCGTAGGAAGTTCGTGACGTCAACAACGAGGTGACTTCGCACAAAATCGCTCCCAGGTCATTAAAGTAAAGGCTGAGCTACTACGCAGCTCATTCATGGGAAAGACTTCTCAATTAGGCCCCAAAATACCGATTGCTGGAAAAACGATAGGGGAATTCAAAGGATGTGCTCTCTAGCTAGAATTTGCTCCATGCAAGGTTGCAAGTACTGGCGTTAAACACGCTAGATTTTCCCCATATGTCTGAAACCAGTTTTAGTGAAGCTGCTGGGTTGGAAGTTCCCTCTTATGGTAGCATATTTCAAACTCGTGTGTAATTTCCCTCCAAATGGTACGCAGGTCAGTGAGCAACCTCCAACCGTAATGGTGGACACTTTAGGTCTAGCGGTAAAAGCCCAACGCAAAGGCGGCATTGCCGGATGGCCACCAGCTTTCTCTCCGAAGAAGTTTTGGCACAGGCAGTTACCTCCACCGCACAAGGCAGCAACTTAGTACTGTTCGATAAAGTACTCGCCACGCGCGGACCTCGAAGCCAGACGCGATGTAAACTTCGCACACGCGAATCACCGGCAGCGAGCACTGCAAGAAGCTGGCGGGAAAAGACAGGTGATGCAACATTTAGTGATAGACGAAAATGTGGCGCGAGGCTGACTTACATACGCCTTCAAGTGACTTGCTACTGATGACCCCGAATTTCTGTTTGTAAGGGCGAAGACATGTGAGCTAGTCTGTTCGTCTTTCTTACCATCCAGTCTATTGATTCACTTTGAGGTCGAAAGATGCTGGCAAAACCCTGTAATAAGGTCGTGAAAATTGCCCCTGAATTTGTAATGCGATGCTGCCTTGGTTTTATCTGTTTTTATGATGGAAACATTGTTATTTAGTACGTGTCCGGCCGTTCATGGTGTAAAGAAGTAAGCCGATTTTAATCTGAACTGAAAGTTACGTAGGACCAGTTCTCTCTTGTCAATAAATTGGTTTGTGGTCTTGTGTTCACTTACTCAGCAAGGCAGTGACGTTTTATTTAGAGGAAGTAAGGCAAGTTGATGCACGCTGAATGTTTTACCGCTCAATTGGAATTCCCATTGCATATCATAAAGCGTCGCGCATATGTGTTTTGTGTGAAGTAAAAACAAGCAGTCCTCGTTTCTACCTGAATGTTTTCTTTAAACAGATTGAACCAGCGCACACTCTGTGGCTTAAAATAAAACTTGCTTGTCCCACAATAAAAGGTTAAGCCACTCTGAGTTGTCTTCTCAACAGTCAACGAAACAACTGCAATGGCCCAATCTAGCGACACGGGTAACGAGCAAGCCACCAGCTGCAAACGCATGTCGCGTTGCAGGAAGTTCTTCACCACTGCTGCTCGAGGAAGGTACGCCAGTCTTTCGGTTGCGTGGTCGTCCCCGTTATGATTTGTTTAACCCGACACTCCTTCAGTTGGTTTTGGATATATTATTCCTAGTTAGGCAGCTGTTGATATCGTGTTCTGCGTATTTATGATCTACAGGGGAATGTTAGCTGGACCCATCCAGAATAGGCAGGTCGGCAATCCCTCTTTTGTGACTGTTGCAAGAAAATCTGGTAAATGTTGTAGGTGTATAGGGACATGCCTCATTTTAAGATGTACTACTTAGCAATTATTTTCAGGATCTGGGAATCTTCTCATCGATTTTGATGTGTAGTTCTAACGAGACTTATGTCCTGTGGTTAATACTGTAAGAACACTTTTTCACATTAAATGAAACTGTCTTGAAGTACAACAAAACAAACTTCAGCCTGGCGGCAAGTTTGTGAGGAATCTGCTTGCTTGTTTCTGCTTTCCTACTTCTGCGATGATTAAAACTTGTACGTATCTATTTTTCCATGGTTGTAAGACACAAAGATGGCGAATGTAAATCGATCACAGTTCACAGGGTAACTAGTTTTGCGTTTTTAAACGCGTCTTCCTGTCATGATGTAGTTATATCTTAACGTAGCATTAAATTCAAAACTTTTAAAGCTGCGTTTTTTACAAAAATCAAGTTGTAAGAAAGCTTAAAAAAGTTAATGCAACACATTGGTGCAGGATATGTACTTTTATGTCGTATACAAAAACATTTAACTTAAACCAGCATAATATGACGAATCGCAATATTTACTTTAATAAAATCTACTGAAGCATTTTCATTGTGGTTAGTTTACGTATTGTTTTTTCTACTGTCATTCATATGACAACACAATAAAGAAGTAAAACAAAATACAGAATCACAAATGTTAAATCAAATACATAACAAACAATAAACGTAACACAGCTGATGGTTTACGTATGTTTTGTATGGGCTCATTTTGAAAATTTACTCCCGGGGTCCAGAATTTTTCAGCTGAATGTCAGTGTATGTGATTTTAATAGTCATATAACAATAGCTGCTTCAGACTCAAGATCCATATCACATCAGTTTGCAGTGAAGTATATACCAGGATTTTTTTAAGGAAAATGTTGGGTACCCAGTATGCACCTGTAGAGACTGGTTTTCTCGGATTCTAAGGACGCGATGATCATTTTCTCCTGATTCTAGGGACCCGAATCGGGTCCCTAAAACACCTTAAAAACCCTGCATGCACTATTGAAGGCTAAATGCCACTGTGAGCAACCAAAGCTCTTAGGCGTCTGCCTGAATAACTTAGTAACAAGCAGTACCGGCAGAGATCAACACGTAAAAGAATTGAGCACGCGAACACTGAGAGCTGGCATTGTAAGTAAGTGTATTGTTTTTATGCGACAAACTGATGGTTCACATAGTGAATAGATCATACAGCCCTGTGTAGAACACAGGATAATGCAGAAGCTGTAGCATCTTAAAAGCAAAGGTCTACACAAGCAATGAACATTTACTGGTCCTTTGTTGTCACAATAGATATGTGAACGACCATGAGATCATATAGTCTACCAACCCCGCAATACAATTTTAAGTACTATCATTAGAAGTCATGTAAAAATAAAAGACGGTGATATAAAACAAAGACTCATGATATTCACAGATGAGTGCATGCCTATGTACACATAGTTACTGTGACCATCAACTTTTAAAAGGCAGTGTGTCCCGAGATGATTCTTGTTGAAATGTCTCTTGTGTTCACAGAAAAACAGCCAGGGTCCAAAGCTATACTTCAGTTTCTCTAGAAAACCACGCTGGGTGGAAGTATTAGCTCAGCCAGATGAGGCTGTGTGCGATATAAATGACTTTAAGCCCCGAAATTACACGCACCGCACATTCACTTGTACGCGATTGGAAATCATTAGTGTTTGTCAAGCCCACACGAATGCAAATAAAATGGATATTTCGTGTTCTCTTATCGTGTGTGGTTAGAACTTGGAGTGCTCGGATGATACCGTAGCAACTGTGCCATCTTATGGTGCTGAGTTACACGCCTCCTGAAAAGAAAAGTGTTAAACAGAAAGCTTGCTTATATAATCTTCAATAGTTTAATCGACAGTGTTGAGAGTCAACTCTTTGCGTACTTGCATTCAGTTCTTAACTTGTTTTTTTTTACGGGCAAGGTCATGCAAAAAAAGTGAATGTTTTATTGCTTGAACGCCAGGTCATGATGCCGTATTGCTGAGTTTTCAACGTAATCGTGGGTTCAGCTGCTTGCAAGTTCTGTTTTCAACTTCACAGGTGTAGGTAAAACAGCAAAAGTTTTATCTGAATTTTATTATTTAAACCAGTAGGTACCACAGCACTGTGACATGGCTACCTGCGGCCGAATGCGATTGGTGGAACAAGAAATACGGGCATCTTTCGTACTAGTGAGTTGAATTTTAATCAGTACTGAATTTTAATGAATTTTAATCATTGTTACGTATTGTTNCGTCTCACGCGCTTCGCTGTTAATGCGCAAGTACCGGTAAAATTTTCAACAGCGTTANTGCGTTTGTTGNGTTGCATGAAACCCTTCTCGAAAAGTTGCATGTATTTTCACCTTGCGTAGCGCCCCAGCTCATCTCTGCTGGATTAGTAGTTTTGGAGAAATCTCAGTTTTGGTGATCAAGCAATTAGACGTGTTCCTTTCGAGTAGTTCGTCCCTGAATGCCCGTTTGTGTCAGGGGATAGCACGTGCTGGGTTAATTCCGAAAGCCAAACTGTGAATTTTACTGATTCTGGTTTCCATGCTCTCTTTACGTGTGATTCGATACTCACGTGATGGGACTTGTCGGCATTCCATGCCCTTTTTTGCTGGCGTATCCCGTAGATGTACTGGTAATTTTCCACCTACTCTCTGTTGAGTGTTACTGCATTTCGTGGTGCTGACGTGATGCAGACAGTGTGACAATGTTTTTACGTTCACAACCTGTCCAAACGTTTTGCCAACTCCTGTGCCATCCATCTGCGAAAATTTACCTGCTATCTTTTGTTCCGAAGAGGCTGAGGTGTTTGTGGGTAGATAGTTCCGAAAATAAATTTTAAACACAATTCGAAAGAGGCTCAGTTCGCAACATGAGAAGCGAACGAACTGTAACACGATCACTCATATTTTGGTATAGTTTGCTTGGCTTCTTGCACAGTTGTCGAATCTGATGCGCCGATTTCGACCGAGTGGTTGCTTGTCGCCCTTCGCAATATTTCCGATTGTTTTCATCCATTGTTAACAATGCCACAAGTGTTTCCTTTGTTGGCGTTTTGTTCGCCGCACGTTTGCTGCAAAGTGGAAGAGCTTTGTGCTGCACGAGAACATGACTGGGTATGTCTGTAACGTAGAAACGTACTTTTTTCCAGAACGGCACTGTTGATCTTCAAAACCTACATCGCGCTACTCCGTCGTTCCTGTAATTGTTTAAACAAACTCGCAGAGTTTCACTGTGGTAAATGTTATGGTTTAAAAGGTAGTGCAAAATTTCGTCAGATTGAATCACAAGTGATTTTAAAGAACGGCAAATGTTCGCAGTGACCTTATCGATAAATTGAGTGAACATTTCACAAGCCCCTTTTTTTATGGTCCGTAGTGCTTGATTACTCCCGTTGTGGAACACTGGTAAGAAAGGTGACTTGTGTTTGTGCTAACGCCGTACATGACATAAATCCTGTTTGGTTTTCACGGCCGCTGCTCTTCGTTCTGTTAATGATGCAGTCAACGCGCTGCTCGCTCATTCAGTAGGTTGTTGGCATCATGACAACGAAAGTGAATACATTCTATTCCTACCTGACTTCGTGATAGACTCTGCGTCTATCATCCGGCCTACTTTCAAATACACCCGAGGGCATTGTTTCAGAGCGTCACTGCTAACTGCAAAGTCATGCATGCCGAATTTTCCCACGCTTTGATCAAGGCTAAAAATTCACCATTGATAATTTGTTGTGTACAGTACGTATTGGTGTTATCGCATCTTGAAAATAGAAGGTAGTGAATTGATTGTGCGAGGTGTTGATGATGCTTATTATGCCTCAAAATGTTCTCTTGGTTGCTTGCAGATACAAAGGTCCATGTCTGGCGCACCGCTCAAGGTAAGTGCTGTCGTTTGTGCAGGTATGCTGGAAAGCCTTTATCTAAGAAGCGTTATGTGGTGGAGCTCTTTAACTCCAACAGTGCAATTTGCATCGCAAAAAGTTAGCAGCTGCCTTCTTGACCGCAATTTTCACTGTTTTGTCACGTGACTGGTCCCATGCACGCACTATTGATACCCTGGTCAGCGCATGGCTACTTTGCCGCGAATGAGATATTCAACCAGGTGCCGTATGCATTTCAGGGCGTTGGTAAGCCTTGTGCAATACTTAGGTTATTTTCAGTGGTTTGCTTCAACACTTGCCGTTTCCCATTTTCGTGCAGTCAACTCGATATGTGCAAACGTTAGACAAGCACGCCGCAAACGCAGGCGGATAGGACTGGGGGTAAAGCGCAATTCAGTGTCTTCATCCTGCATACAAGCTACGCAGTTTTTCTCACACGGCGATTTCCGTGTAATCATTTTCTCGATGACGTAACGTTCGCCAGTGTTTTAAGCTCCCGGTACTCAAGCCAGAACTCGGTTAAAGTCAGAACAGCTGAATCCCCGGACTCATCCAACGCACTTGAACGAAACATCCTTGACTGAAGGTCGACGTTTTTCGGGATGTGCTTGTTGTTCGAGAGCACTTGAAACAGTCAGAGCCACCGCTTCATCATGTAATGCTTTGCAGGCGTCGAATATGACCTACCGTTTCACAAACAACCCTGCGGTCAAGCCGGAAAACCCGGACCAGTGTGCGTTCGGCAAGAATTTCACCGATCACATGCTGTCGATCAAATGGAACAAGCAAACCGGTTGGTCCGCTCCAGAAATCCACCCGTTGGAAAACATTAGTCTCCACCCCGCGACATCCGTACTTCACTACGCGACTGAGGTGAAGGACCAAAATTTGAAAGGGTTTTGTCGGCGCTATGTGTCATTTGGTGAAAAATCACTCCACGAAATTCGCCCTGGATTGCCACCATTAGTGCATTATAATGTTCTGTGATGTCTCTTCATCAATAAAACTGGTTGTTTCTTTCATTTTAGCGTGCCATGTTTTATGTTACTGTTTTTGGCAATCATTTTTGTCTGTCTTAAGATTGTATTCGACGGTTTGTTTTCAATAGGTAGCTCTTTCATTTCAACAGTAGCCGTTGTTGTGGCTCAAGCCGCTGTTGTGGTTGCCGTTTTTGTAAAACTGCGGCTAAACTGAACAAAAGCCTCACTGCTGGATAATATCATCAAGGTATTAACCAATGCCTACCGTACACTTGTTCGCGTCCGGCTTGGATGCCACGCTCTGTGATTGTCACGTGACATATTCTGAGGTCGCTCAGGCGTAAGGTATACCCTTGCTTCGCATGAATAAATTAATTGATCCATGGCAGAGCATACGCATGCCACTTAACGGACGCGTGAGTTGCTACGACTGCTCGGTATGCTTATGACCTTTTCGTTACAGCTTTTCGAAGGCATGAAAGCGTACAGAACCGTCGACAACCGAATCGGTCTCTTTCGGCCGATGAAGAACATGGAACGGATGACAAGATCTGCAGAAAGAGTTTGCCTGCCGGTACGCCGTCATCCACTCGTTCTCAATCGTTTTTTTACATCTCCCCTCCCTCTGTCAGAGTGAAATTTCTAGCTTTACTTCTCCGATTTCCAAAAACAATGCTAGGTTGATTAGTCAAAAAGGCTTTGGGGTTTCTTTTCACCAGGCTTCTTCTCCGGCAAATCTGAGGGTATGGTGCGAAAAATGCGAAGCTTTAGTTGAAAATTTGTTGCCTTTGGTGAACCCATCGTGTGTGATACCTGCGTGTAGTTGTCAATAAGGTGTTGAAGTTTAACTGTATACCTTAAGTAAAACTGACCAGCAGAATACACGAAATCGCTGACCAGCAGAATACACGAAAATCGCTGACCACAGAATACACGAAATCGCTACGAAATAAATGCAGAAATCTGCGATGCGCTGACAGATAATATAATCAACACAAAGCGTGTGTGGTTGACCTCTGAGTTGCTGACATTTAAAAAATTGCCCTTCTGTTTGTCGCAATTTCCTGTTTTGTTGATATTTGCACGCACCTGCAAACATTACCAGATTTTAAAACTTTGTGTCACCGGAAAAGAAGCCGCCACCTCAGCAAAACGCATTGTGGCCTAAATTTGGCGCATAGCAAGAAGTGGACGAATTTGTTTACCAGCAGTCACTCTTTAAATTTTGAAAGCCCTTTCGAACTTTTCGCGTTCGCTCAAACAGTTTCGCCTCTGTCGCAGCCACAAAGGAGGCAACCTGTTGTTCGACAGTCTGTGCCTCGGTAAATGCGAATTAATATTTCTCTTGCTCATTCGGAGAAACATGGAATTGCACTGGGGGGAGAAACATGGAATTGCACTGGGGGGAGGCACAAGTCGTGTTTGGATTTCACCGCATGCACCTGTTTCTTATAAACACTTAATTTGTGCCGCATTGCAATATATCTTCATCTTGTTTCGACTGCTTTGCCTGCTTATCGCCACTGAGACAAGAGTTGGTGGCCCTACTGCGTTGCTGCTTATCGCAGTTTGATGCTTCTTGTCGATAACCCTGTCAAAAGCCAATTAACATCCTTAAGATCCTGTGATTGTCAAATGCTTGACATTNTCATCTTTATCATCCTTAAGTTTAAAATCTGGAAACACTTCAAAAGTACGTGCAGGTTATGCCTGATCGGTAGCATACTTTTTTATCTTTCANCAGCAGATTAACTGGGAGCACTTTTTATTTGTATGACACTGTTGAATATGTTGCGAAATCTCAATGATCCTCACCAGCATGATGAAACTTTAAAATAAACCAACCAAATAGGCGTATTTCTGCAAAAAAACGTTTGAAAGTCGCGGGTTAGCTTTTTGTGTAGAAAAATTATCCTGTGCTCGTTTTTTTAATTCTCCCACTTCGATCGGATTGTTTGGTTAAAACTGTGAACACCTTTCAGACATTCGACAAGGAAGAATTTTTGAAATGTCTCGCGGAACTCGTACGTGTCGACCAAGAATGGGTTCCTTATTCCACGAAAGCCTCCCTCTACGTCAGACCGACGTTCATCGGAACCGAGGTGAGGTGTTTGATGTGCATTTCAACGGTTAATTTCCTTTCATTTAAAAATTACACAAATTTCTGGAAGTACTGGCCAGTTCAAGATAAGAAAGCACAACGTAGTTCCAGGTTGCGTTCTTGTATAGTCAGAGAAGCACTAGTTTTTTGTGAAGAGCCGGGATTACGTTGTAACAGGGTTTCTGTCACGTCTTCCTGGATGATCCTGCCGTAACGTTCTTTAACCGGCATATCTGACCCTGTCGTTCAAATCCGATTCACCCCCGTTGCAGCCTTCCCTCGGCGTCAACATCTCCAACAGCGCGCTCCTCTACTGTATTCTGTGTCCGGTCGGTCCTTACTTCAGCACAGGAACGTTCAGTCCCGTGTCCCTGATGGCTGATCCGCGTTTCGTCCGCGCTACTCGGGGCGGCGTCGGCTCTTACAAGCTCGGGAGGTGGGTAAACAACTTTGCAATGAGTGTCAGTTGGAATCGTGTTAGCCAACGCGCAAGCTGGTGATAATATTGAATGATCGTGCGTTAGTCAGTGAACGTTTTCTG
>JGI24158J21664_10011943_pt1 | contig 11524 bp, 8 predicted proteins | sample Ectturendosymbi3_FD_21664 | JGI IMG/M metagenome (IMG submission 21664)
CTTTAACGCTTAGGGCTGGGATTTGTGGCCTGGTCCCAATCGCAAAATTGGGCTGATGAGTCGTTACGTCATGCCAACGATGTAACGAAGTGCTGAAAGTGGCAATTTTCCGCACTATAAGCGCATCAAAAGTCGCAGCTGCAAGAACTGCCACTAGCAAGGGTTCGCCTGTTTACTTTTTTTGGTACAGCTTACCTTGGAACTCGCGAACAAACGTCGAGAAGTCGATCGTTAAGGTGCGGAAATTTCGGTCTAGCATCATTTCCATGTCTCTTCGCGACGCCTGGACATACTTCCGCTCCATCGCCGCCGTACAGCATGAAATACGAGCATTAGGACACACTTGCAAGTTCTCCGCTGAAAAAAATACCAGCATCGTGATTCGCCGAAGAATAAGTCGGTCAGGGAGCGTTGTTTTGTGGATCTTAACTCCAACCAACCACGCGTCTTCACGCCCCGCTGCTTTTACAAGCTGCAAAAGTGATAAAGTAGAAAAGAAAGTAGAAAAAAAGTAAAAAGGTCTCTGAAAAACTTGGAAGCTAGATTTGCGTGTGCAAAAATTCAAAAATGATATGAGAAAACAGCCATTTATAAACAATTCACGCGATATTACACATAATGCTTTGAAATAGTGTACCAGTCTTGATTTCTAACAATTTCTTAATGAGGTATGATTCGTTGCTCCAAGTATTTACACAGTTTAAGTGAAATCCCAATGGCAAAAGGAGAAAGAGCTATTGCGGCAAAGAAAAGTTTTGTTTTCTCTTTTTCCGTGCTTAAAAATAATGAGAACTGTTATTATCACATACGCTGTAAGTTTGTGACAACACGTTCCACCGACGCTGTTGCAAATAGTTGCTAATTTAAGCGGAGAGAGGGCAACGACATTCTGAAGGCGAACTGCCGACAGATTTATACGCCTCTGGTCAGGGTAAGCACGTTCGCGGCGTTACTCGGCAAACACACAACGCCGACTGACCAGCGCAACTACACACAACAAAACACGTCGTTGTTAGCGCCTCAAGCAAAACATTTATGGGTGAGATTTATTTCTACCGTGGCGGTGAAAGTCTGGTGACGGGATGGTTACGTTGCGAACATGACAAACCAAATGTTAAAGAGATTTTTGCTGCCAGTATTATGTCATAAGGACGAGACCAACCGTCGAGTATTAATATTTGCACGCGGGTTAGCTTATCACAACAGCTTCAAAGAGTATCATCCGAGAAACCTCCGCTGCATTTTGTATGCTTTGTATGGTCAATTCCTTTGAACGGGCAAAGGACAATTGCATGAGAAAACATCAAAAGACGTGTACTTAAGAAAACTTTCCGGTTACGCGGACAAGCGTTGCCAAGAAAAGAAGGAGTTGCTTGCAAGAAATACCTGTAAAAGATTTGCTCAACTCGCTTCTTACTGTAAGTCTTGTCAGATTTGCTTTTCATCTACAGTAATATCGATGAAGCGTGAAGAGTTCCGGCCATGACCTAATGTTGAAGTGAGAACGCGAGGAGTGACCTGTGCATGACCTACGCTTTGTGTGCAGCGTTTCATTATTGAAACAAGAACAAGTTTTACAGTCGTCCTAACTCGGTTTTCAAGCAGGCCACTGAAACCCGTTTTAAATGAGTTTGAAAATGCCAAGTTGCTTTCCAGGATTCCCAAATCGACAAGGCATTATGCACAGTTTACGGATTGTTGCTGGCTTCTATCAACTGTAAGATTTGCAGTGTGTTGCAAAGAAATGTCGAATCGCTTATCTTGTCGAACCAATATGACTGAACTACCACTGGCAGCGATAAATGCGTTGTAACCCACGTCTAGCGGTAAGCAGAAGGAAGAGAACATGGGAACCTTCGACAAGGCGATTTAATGCGTTGTTAAACGTCTTTTAGGGGAAGCATGTGCGAAAAGCAAACAGCCCAACGTCGCACCGCTGCAGGCCAGATGGCGACAGGAAGGCGCAAAAAAGTTCGTTTGCCCAGGGTTGAGCCGCGTTTGGCCTGAAATTCCCTGCGTGGCACATTTAGCTGATAAAACTGTTTGCTAGCAGCGTTATCGCTCCAATTTCAAAGCTTGAACATTAGCACCTTAAGAGGACAGAGTGCCTTTCGAACACCTGGATAAGGCAGATATCGAAGTTTGTCTGTTTAACGTAGAAAAATGAAGTAGGATATGCTCAAGCGTAAACGTTGCAAGAGCAACCTAATCATAAAAATAGAGTTGAGCAAACGACGATAAAAATTCTTGAAAGGAAACAGTTGCATCTCAGTTTGTTGTCAAGTGTTTTCTGAAAAACGTCGTGAAATTTGTTTTTGCAGACCCCAAACTCCCAACTTCCGTAGTTTGAGAAAATTCCAACATCTTGAAAACCTGGCGTGATGAGAAGAGAATTTTGACCTTACATTCGGAATCAGCGAACTGCTATTGACCATAGCGTTATCATGTAAAAGGAGGTTATATTTCGCGGACCACATGTTGCAAACTACTGCCCTGTATCAGAAACTAAAGATGACATTCATGTGGAAATTGTCGGTGGCGAATGTCATCAATGTGAACTGCTGGTGTGCTTCCACTTCGATAAGCTCCTGGCTGATTGGCGTAATGAGGTCGAACGTCTTTACTGCAAGCGCTCCTTGCGAAGACAAATTAAAAGGTGCGACATCACGCCGAGTGTTGTCTAGCACTTACACAAACACCCGGTCGACTTGGACAAATACGCGAGCCACGAAAAATATTTGTTCGACTCGGATTTCGCCCGTGCGCATTTGCGCGGAAATGGCCGGCGATCTGGTCGATCGAGCGAGATACCCCAAGTTAATGTTTAGCGGCAAGAAAGCCTCAAGTCTCGAGAGTAGCTCGCCCCCTCTTTTAATTAAGGGTCAGCATGCCAGCGCAAAGTCGAACTGATTCATATTATTCTGGCTGATAGCGGCGCTCAACGAACGCCCGATAACCAACACGTTGCCGTGACAAAGGAAATTAATTCCTTGTCTTCCACTTACGTTTTTTCGGAACGGCCGGCACCAGTCGGAGGGGTCCGATGCGTCTCGCCGAGAACTCGCGCTGAACGGCGGCGCACGACGCGCCGTAGATTGTCGCTATTTGCCCCGATATAGCGGCTAGCAGCAACCAGTGCATCAGGCGCGACCGCGTCATCCCCGCTCGAAGCATCGGCAACATGTGTAGCAGATAACGCTTTTGACCCAAGCAACGTTGCCGCGAGTTCCACGGCCGAGTAAACAAGAAACGCTGGCCCTTTGCGGTCGGCGAGCGACGACCTGCTGCTCTTACAAAGGGCGAATCACTTCAAAACTGCCTGTCGTCTGCTTCCCGAAACAAATAACTGAATTGCTTTCGAGATCAACGATGCTTGATTGAAAAACCCAAAACGGATCAGTGCCGCCCACGAAGCCTCAAAGATCGTGCAAGTCCACAACCAGTTCCTCTGTTACGCTATGTCAAAAACTTAATCTTCAAAATTTCTAGCCTGTTCTGCAAAAAAACACAAAAAACGGTACACATTCTTAAATATTTGCACAACACTCTGTGAGCTCTGTCGCGCCCGCCCCACCAGCTTGTGGCGTTGGCTCTGCTGGAGTAAGCACGCACGCAGCGAGCGTGTACCCGCGAGAGGAGAGAAGGGCGCTATCGCTTGTGACGTCACAATCGGCGATTCGGCTTCGCCGTACCGGCTGCGCGAGCGTGATGGCGGTGTATTAAGGTATTTCCTAAATTGCTGGGTACACCAATCACTAATTGGCCGCTCGCGTCTGTTTGCAGCGCTTGTTTGGTTATGACGTCACAGGGCGCAATAGTCGAACCGGTGATCCAGCATGCGGTAAAGGGCAGAGGCAGAGAAGCAACACACAACAGAACACAAGTCCAATCGTCACACCACGATTTTGACAAAGTTCTTGAGCTGCAAACTTCAGTTTTCAGCCGTCTTGAAAACCGTTTCGTGGTTGAACCCTTTGTACAGGATATCACCGCGATTATGGCATTTATTTTTACCCGAAGTTGGTGGGGAACTTGCGGCAAACGAGCAAAATGCGGCCCGCGTGAACATTTAATCTGGCTCCCATCAGAAGTTTCGTTGCCCAAGTTAGAGTACAACATGGCGTCAAAATTAAACTCTATGATAAGNAAATACTTAGACNGTAAGTCAAGTAAAGTCTCTGGCTCCTCATAGTTTTCTNTCCATATTTTCTCAGGAAGACAAGAGTAGAGATGAGAAACAATTAATTATTTTTGGTGGCCCGCCAGCGATATTCCACAATATTTAACCTGTAAATAGGTCCCTATACCCCTGAGTTGAAGCAATAGGTCCATTGGCAAAATTGTGTTGGATTACTTGGATATGCTTTCAAAAGTTTCGCATTGTTCACAGATGCAAAATTACAGTAACGCACAACCTGACTCTTGCAAAGAAACAGGAATCAGGTGATGAAATGCATTCACTTGGATTGGATTACGGGCNTATTTTGACAAGCACTGTTGCTTTCCAAGACGATGTTTCTCTAATAACAACGGATACCGTATCAAAGCAAAGCTCTACCTATTTTCCAGAAGAAAACTTTATTGTTCGACGTTCACTCTTCACAAAATGTAGGTATGTTTATGAAACCAGTGACCAGAGTTGAGTTGATTTTATTTGGCGATAAAAAATGTTCAGCAAGAAAAAACACAAATTAGTGCAAAGACGCCAGCAGGGCATTGAAGGAACCGGAAGGTTATCGAGTCGGTGCCCTTCAACAGTTAAATTAGCTTTGTTACTGTCCAGTTTCAACTCGTGGTGTTGCATATGTATGGGAAGGAGCTGCTAGATAATCAACACAGTTGCGCAGGGGGTGCTGGGCCGCAACCGGTCTCTCTCGGTGGATGGGTTGCTCAGATCCGCAAGGATCTGGGCGTGGCAGAGAAAGTATAAGCCCAGCTAAAATGAAACTCTGCCCGGGTTGTCATAACCGTTTCGCATCTAGCAAACTCTACAAATTGTTTGCAGTGTTTGTTTTGCATTTGGATGATGGTTGATTTGGTACTAGATGTATAACAGAATAAACTATGCACAGAGAATTGCTATCAACGTCAAGGATTTTTTGTTTATTGTGGCAAAATGAACTTTTCAAAAGGCGAAACATTTAAACAACCACTCACAGGGCCTCAGTTTACCAGTGTATCATAAAATACTTGACTTTTCAGGTTCTATGCTTGGTACACCACGTGAAACGAGTGTGAAAGTAAAAGTCTAGCAATGACGTTTTCGGAGTTTAGTCGAAGTTTGGTTTTTCGTATTTCGTTTTTTTTTTGTAAAAAATAGGCTTTCTTGGGTGACTTTAGTATTGTTCAACTATGTCGTTGCTTAAAAAGGTTTCAAACCGATTTTTCTTTTGGATTGAATTTTACGTGATTGGACAAAAAGAGCACCTATTTATTCCCATTCGTCGAACGTGTCGAGGACACGAAGTTCGTATTTATTATGATCACGTTGGAGTGACTTGTCTACCCGTTTATGGGACGTCATCAAATGGGCACTTCGATTGGCAATNGCCACCGGCATCCCATCAGCTCCCCGATGGCAGTGGAAATCTATATGTTAGAAAGTCTTTACAGAATAAAACAGATTTTGTTGAAGTTACTTGGTTAGCATTCATTTTTTCCTGNCCTCTTATGCATTCTATGAATATTTTTTCTATTTTTNTTTAGATGAACGCAACGCAGTGAGTTTTCTATTGCGATTCTGCAGCACACGACGCTTGCATATTGCGAGGTTAAAATTCAAATTTTTTTTTGGCGAAATGCAAAATTGTATTCGGTATGAAAAGAAGCCTATCTAGGAAATGAACTGCTCTTTAACTTTGAAAGCAGTTGTGATCAGCTGATGACCATGAAAGTGATTGTAGTGGTCGCGGTCCATTCAAACCACTCCCTCATACCAAAAGCTTAACAAAGCTTCATGCTAAATGAAGTGCATGGTACAAAAGCTAACATTTACCTGAGCTGCAGCAAGAAACGCTCAAATAGTCGTAAATATCAAAGTGATTTTACGCAGTTACAAAGTAAAACATCTTTGCCACAAAGCTTACTAAAGAATACGCACCAATTGTTCGCCGCATCAATTTATCAAAAGTTGTGGATGACGCACAATAGTCAGATGCCGTACTTTGCAAGTATTGCGTACATCATATTTTCGTTTGTTCAAACAAATCACAAGAAGTTAGTGCGCCTGGGTCGATCTCAAGCTAAAATCTTCAGAATGTTTTTCAGACCCGTAACCAGGGTCGCAGGGGGAAGAAGCCCCCCTTGCAAACTTCGCCCCCTGGAAGAATGTGTTGGACATAGTTTAAAACTATGGACATTGCTCAAAAAATTTTGGCCCCTCGCAAAAAACTCTTCGCCCCACCTGCTGTCCTGAGCTTGTTACGGGCCTGATGTTTTTTTACTGATGTTTAGAGCTGCTAATTTCTTTTAAAAAGCTCAATGACGTTTTTGAACACACATCGTGCGCACTCAGTGGCTTTTTTTCCTTTCAATCCGTTATTTCAGTCAATTGCAATGCTTTTTCTCAAAAGTTTGCAATTCTGGTTAACATAATCGCGAACGCAATTGGGTAGAAGATTTTTTGCATGGACAAGAAAAATCTAGTCGTTCACTCAATTAACTTTTTTAACTGATGAGTGCACATCTACTTGAAATGCTTCGTTACGCCCAAAACAACCTTTATAGAAAACGTGGCTGATTTTTCGGATCAGTGGTAGATATACCGTTGATTGAAGCTAAAAAAAACAAAATAATAATAGCATGTGTTTCTCCACCCTCCAAACTACGATATTCCTAATTTAGCAACACAAAAATAAGGTATTGATAACCAACACACTATATCCATTCAACAAACGTCAAGATTTTTTGTTTATGCCAGTTTACTTGAACGGCTGTTGTGTTTGCCGAAGCAGACATCTGCGATTGAAGTGAATTTGGCGATGGGTTGAAAAAATACTCGATCAAATTCTTTGAAAAAATGTTTTGTTTTGCATCGCTTTATATTCATTTAGATATTGGCATTTAATGGTGAGATTTAGAAATTGAATGGTTAAAATTAAAAATGACGATGGTAACTCTGGCAGGTTGAGGAGTTTTCAAATAGAGAAACTTTGGAGGAAACGCAGGTCGTAACCTCCTGAGACAAATTAAACGATGCCAGTACGTTCGACTGGTTATCCTTGTCACCTGCCGTAGAGAGCGCGGTTTGTCACCATTTAATATAAGATAAACAATATCATACATGACAGCTGCTTGATAGGGGATCAAAAGGTGCCGGTCTCAATCTCTGGGCGGCGAAGTGATTGATTTGAAAAATAGATCAACTTCAATTAACTACAAAGGGATAAATTTTTGCCAGAGTTCAGCGAAAAATGAAGTTTTGAAAAAGCTTTCACTTTTTTGATGCAAAGTGCTGTCAGGTAGGTCTGGAATATGTCAATGAGAAAACGGCCAGAGCGAACATTCTCATAAACTATGCTGGACAGGGCCTTGGTGAGAAACTAGAGAAAGATTATAACTGGACAAGCTCCCATCGTTTGTGAGAGTATTATGATGGTCCGTTTACGCCACGTAAAGCTTTATGCAAATAAAAATATCTGGAACCAATTGTTTTCATAAAAACATTTTGTTAAGAAAATAAATTTAATTATTTCAATTGAAAAATTACATGAAATTGAAAATATTTAGACAATTAATTTCTCACAAAATTGTTTTCAACAAAAAAGTTCATGACGAGTTTATTTTCGTTACCGCTGACAATTTTTTTATGAAAAAAATTTAACAATGACTTCTTTAAAATACAACAAAATTTTACATGGCACAAACGGGTTACCATAGAGTACCGCAAGATTATTATTTATATGATTCAAAAATGAGTTTATGTACGTAATCACACAACTGAAGCCTACTACAGCGACAAACTTCATCGACGTGTCTTGGAATGTTTTTTCAGTTTGCGAAACAAATTAAAAGAGTCGTTGCTTTACCGGAACTTGCAAGTCGTTTATGACTTTGCTGCTTATACATTGGAATGGTACGGCGTAGCCGTAGGAATATGTTAAACAGCGTTCCGCTATAAAGGAAAGAAGGATTGATCTCTAAAGTGGTAGTTTAACATGATACAAATTCTACAGCATTTGTTACTTGGCTTTTGTTTATTTCATCAAAAGAGAAAGCAAAATCTGTCGGAAGGGACTGTTTTTGCCTTTTGTGAAAGCTTTCTGGAAGTAGTATACATCATTGACGACATACCTCCCACTTTGCAGTGATTGATTCTACTTACCATCAATTTTTTTCATCTGCAAAATTGTAGTTTCCTTAAAAATTGAATTATTGGTTTGTCATTTTGGCGCGAATTGCTCTCAAACGAAAGAATCTCTTACGTTTACTGTTGAACTGTGACAAAGAGCACAGGGCAGACGCATTGCTAGAAATCGCATCAAGTGCTTTTTAGTGTAAGAAACGTAAGATAACTACGTTTTCAGACTTTGACAGCAGGTTGACCAAAAGCCAACTTTAATGAATGCTTGAATCTTATAAAAGTTGGGAGCATAAGCCGTTTTGATGCTTGGAAAAGCATTGATTTAATGAAATTGATCGATAAACCGCAAAGTTTCGATGTTATCGATTCAAGCTTTACTTTAAACTGATTAACGTTTGCTGTAAGGGGAAGGTCTCGTTCACATGGAAGATGAAATTTTTTTAAGCTCTGTACCCAACAGCAATTTCGATTTTAGCATCAGCTGGAAACTTCTGCGTAGTGGTAACACGTATGTCAGTGAAATGCTTTTACGTAATGTCCTAAGTGATATTTTGACTTGAAACTAAATTCAGAGCCCTTATTTGTCAGGGCTATGTTTTTATCCTTTTGTTCAGCACAGATGAAAAAACTAATTATTGATAATGCTGTCCGTGAGCATTTGCGTCACTTCAAAGTTTGACTCTTCACTGACCAATCTAGCATCGGTATGACGCAATAAATAACCGTTTGCCTTTAGCAGCTTCAGTTTGCATTGACAAGATATACAAAAACGTTTATAAATTTTGTCGATAAGAGCAGGCTGCTTGAAACTATATCTCTTTTGAAACACGAATTTTGAATAAAAATATCACATGGAACTTTACTCACATGAGGTGCCCCTCCATGCTTGTAGACATAGTATGAGCCAAACATCTTCAAAAGTTTTGGCCATGGTACCCCTGTTATATCGATTCATTAGAAGTACCATAAAAATATTGTCACACTCAACCCTCGGAGCACGGACCCATGCTGGCAAACACTGATCTACAGTAAGCGCAAACGATCATAAATTCAAAAGTCCACTCATTTCGTTGTCTGCAACACATTCCAACATACTCACGAAAAAAGAAAAAGTTAGTTGCCAAGCTGTTCATTCAAACCAAGACCAAGTCATGCAAGCTACCTTGGTCGGCTTTAGCCGACTCTAATAGTTCAACAAAGCAGCAAAAACCAGTCGAAACCAGTTACGTCATTGTCACTCATGCATATCAGAAGCAAGGGTCACGGTCATGGAAAATTCCGATGTTGGCTCTGCGTAAGAGTATGGCATCACAATTCGGAATGATTACGAAACCGATGTCGATTGACATAAAACAACCAACCGCCTACATATTTGGTTATTCTATGCTTGCACTGCGACATACTGCTTGTATTTGTTAATTGATATTAGCGTGACAACGTTTGCGTGACAAGTCAAGGCGTGATTGACACAGAAGCTTCTTTTTTCCCGCGCAAACGCTATTTCAGTTCGTGGAAGCAACGGCCTTGTACGTTCGTGGAAGCAACGGCCCTGTACGCGCATGTCATGTGATCGTCTTACTTAAGCTTTTGAGCTAGATTGAAACAAACGTGCGTCAAACGAAACTTCTCAAACACATATCGGACATGAGCCTCCTTTTCTGCTGTCAATCATTGAATTTTTAATGCGTATGTCGTTTTGTATTCCATATTTGTACCTTGTGAATGGGTGTGTGTACCACTTACGAGTTATATTTCGCCCCAAGTCGGAAACCCCAGAACGGAATTGCGTCGCGCTTCTCTCGAACATTCTGTTCCTTTTCAGTCACACTATAAAACGCAGGTTGGAATCAACTGATGGTTCTCAGAACCAGATGGCAACCATGAACGTGTTTCTGGGTCATCACTGTGTTTACATGACCCATTTCATTGCAGCTAAATTGTGGCTTTGCTTCGATTGATGTGCAGGTGGATGCGAGCAGTGGTGGTCTTAGCAATTTGGGGGCCCTGTTCCGAATTTTTGGGGGTCCTGTGCTCGCGCAGATGAAAGATCGAAATAAAGGTGATTGTTTTCAAACAATGGGATTCGTATTTAAAGTAAAATACTGATGTCTGATGCTGAATATTACACCACCTCATATACCTTATTTCGTAATACATTTTCCTTCCCACATATGCACCATAATCCGCTACAGTTACAAAGATCACACAATTGCACACAATGTATGGTAAAATATAACATCCCACTGCTCCTTGAGTGATTATGGACAGAAAATACCTCAGCACCTCCAGCTTTATTCATTACACACAAATACGGAACTAACCCACACGCCTACAACTCGCTGCAGTCTCAAAATCACTAAATACTGCGAACTACTACATCATTATAGTGGAGTAGTAACTTATTTTTTGCGCAAAAACTTCGCACATTCGTCCTGCCATATGTATATTTGAATAATGCATGAAAAAATGTGCTAATACATACTACCGACATTTATTTCTGAATCTCTGCAGTGAACATCACGCAGCTGTAGGGCAAAAAAGATATTAATGATTTGAAAAAGTAAGGAAAGGTTTCCCGTAAAGATTAAACCAGTATTCCTCAACATTTCATGTTTTGTGGCCCCTTTCAGAGACACAATTTTACAGCAGTCAACATCTAAAAGAAACAAGGCCATGAACAAAGGTCTGCTCGTGACCCCAACGGGGCCACAGGTCCCGGTTGAGAAATCCTGATTTAAACATGCATTTCTGGCTCAAAAAGCAACTGAGAGTTATTGATGTGACATTGCGTTAGTAGCTGTTGAAGCATACGTAGGCTACAGCAGATCATGCAAGTATACACTTGCACACTGGTGTTTACATTATAATTCTCTAGAACAAAACTAGTTTCTCACATAAGTGTTTGAACAATAGCATTACTTTAGAGCCAAGTTAAGCTTTGTGAGAATTTGTGGTTCTTGGATTTTCACTGTCCAAAATTAGAGATAAACATGCCTTTTTTCAACAGTAAATCAGTTAAGAAAGAACAAATTAAACATACTTTTTATTATGAGACTGGAATGAACGAAATGTGCAGTATTGACTTACAAATTTTAATTAGATTTCAATGTTGGCTTGAGTTTAATACAGTGGTTCCCAACCTTTTTTGATGCATTCCTCCCTTTGCTCATTTTGGAACTTTTCATTCCTCCCCTAAGCAACGTTCATTCCTCCCCGGTTCGG
>JGI24158J21664_10011944_pt1 | contig 11524 bp, 8 predicted proteins | sample Ectturendosymbi3_FD_21664 | JGI IMG/M metagenome (IMG submission 21664)
AACATTTGAACTTTGAAATGTTTTATACTTTCGTATAAAAGCAACGCCACGGAACTTTCGTGGTTCGTTTATTTTGAACAAATGAAAAATTCCCGCGTGTTAGTTGTTGTTACTGAAAACCTGCGAAAGAGAAGTGAATGCTTGCTGCAACTGTTAAAGTGAATGCTTGCTGAAACTGGCGATATGTCTCATAAGTTTTTTATCGATCCTAGACCTGTGACATTGCATACAGTTTTTGAAAAAAATATTGCTTCAACACAGCGAGCAGGTGTCGGAGAGATGCAGTTAGTTATCGACGTGCGCAGTTGTCAATGCCATCTAACGCTGAACTATTTACAGTTTTTCAAAGAATAGTTTAAGATACCACAGTTCAAGATGTTCAAACGACAGTTGCACCCTCGGTCAGTAACGCGAACGATTAAAAGCGACTGGCGAAATTAAGCTACTGTTAGATGATGCGATTCTAGCATTTGATTTTTAAACGCTTGCTACTTTCGAATAAATAAATCGTAAGAAAACGAAATGTTGACGATGATATGAAACAAACAGGCGAGTTTTGTGAATCCTCTGTTCCACGGAATCATACGATCGTACAAGTTTTGTTCAAAACATTGAGTACTTCCTGTGAAGTGATTTGCGCTTTAGATTAAAGCAGTCGTAATGAGTAATAAATCGTAAGAAAACGAAATGTTGACAATGACATGAAACAAACAGACAAGTTTTGTGAATACTGTGTTCCGCAGAATCATACGATCGTACAGTTTTGTTCAGATCAGGGTGAGTCGGATGATTGCTTAATGTAACGTGATTCGCGCTATAGGTCAATGCAGTCGTAATGAGTAATTTCTTCTTTGGATTTGTTAAAACAGGTAAAATGTTCGGGGCTGTATGCTACGTAAAAGAACAGAATGGGTTAGCAGGTTGTCGTCTGTGAATATGTTTTGCTTTGATGCTAGCATCCACACGGTCATCAATTGATGTTCAAATGAAGCAAGTGTGAATATTTACTTATCAGATTAAAACCCGAGGTAGTGGGCATGCCTTTTCACAACGCAATCGGTTACAGATTGAAACAATGGTGTGGTTCATTTGTGCAACATCATCATAGGCTATGTGATGGTTGAAATAGTTAGTTGATGAGGGAAGTAACACTACATAAAGGAACAGCAAAACTTACAAAAGACAAAAACATTCGGAGGAAAAGAAAATTTAAACTGCTAATGAGAAATATGTATCTAGCATTCCAACTTTGCAATGTTGGCTACTTTCGTTAAAAGAAGTCGTAACATATGAAATGTTAACGATGACATAAAAAGACAGACAATTTTTGTTAAAATGCTGCACTGCAAAAAGTGATACGGTTATATTAATTTTGTAACAGAGCAGGGTAAGCCTAATTAACGACTAACTGTAAAGTGTTTCGTGCTTTACGTCAAAGCAACCGTAATGAGTAATTTCTTGTTTGTTTTTGTTAAAACAGGGAAACAACGTTCAGGGCTGTATGCTACGTAAGAGAACTGATGAAGTTAGCAGTTTGTCAATGAGTTTTTGCTTTGATACTAACATCCACATGGCCATGGAATGATGTTCAAGTGAAGCGATCTTGGACAGTTGCCTGAATATTTGCTTATCGGATTAAAACGTGGCATGCCCTGGCGCACCTTTGACAATCAGTGATAGGTTAGAGCATGAAGTGGCTAGCTTTGAAAACACCTCAAAGTAACAAGTTAACTAAAATATGAAATTAATAACGAAAATGAAGATATTATCATAAAGTGAAAATATGAATAATATTACCATAATGGAAAAAATATAAAAAATCATAAAAAACTATCATAAGCAGGAAAAAACATTGAAAAATACGAAAAATATCAGACACTCGAAAAAACTTCAAAAATATCAAAATTATGAAAATATTGCCATAACATAAAAATATAAAAAATCACAAAAATATTATAAAACATAGGTCGGAAGGTGAGGATGGGGAAAGCCCCTCGACAACGCACACCCCAGGGGAAACCCCAGCTCTACTGGCTGATCTTGATGATCTGGCTGATCTTCAATAATCCGTAAAATCCCTGGCCTGTGTTGCAGTTGACTGCATCGCTTTGAACTACTGATGCAAGCACAAGAGAAAGACGGCAATTCGGGACATTAACTAACAGGAAAGCAACCAGCAGCAATAGATATCCACCACTGATTTCATTCTTTGCTGTTTGCTTCCACTAGTCAGTAGTCACCACTTTCAACTATCTCAATTGCAACCATAGTAACAGTAGATCACCCAGTGACTTCACTCTATTACTACTAGGTTGCACTATCATTATATAGGGATAAGTGAACTACGATAATCCGCTTGTGGTGACTATCACAGTGACTTGTAACTTATGGGCACTATCTAGTGGTGACCATTTATTTACATGTGGCGCCATCTACTTGCCGCCACACATCACTGCCCTTGTTATTACACGTGGGGTTACTCAAGGTCAGTCCCAGCGCTTCTAAGAGAATCCACGCCTACGTTTCAACCAATGGGTAGTCTGGGTGTGCACATAACCACGTACGATTCCGCGCTGTCTCAGACTACCGCTAGTTTCTCAGAGCTTCAGTCATAGTGGCATTGCTACAGTGATGAACGCAGGAGCCTGACTCTGATGCAATTTGTTGGGGTACTGAACACGCAAAGTTGAGGAAATCACTGTTTGCCACAAAAGCAATGCAGTCGTGCTTGGAAAAGCTTTGTGTCGCAGGACGCCGGTTAACGTAAGTTTTTCGTTTTCTTAAAGCAGGGGTGGGGAACCTATTTACTATATCACGGGCCACATGCATCATGGTGGATTATCGCTGGCGGTCCGCAATAGCAATTGATTTAATCCAAAAATTCAACCTTTATCTAACTATGAAGGATAAAGGTTTTCTTGACGTACTATCTAAGTAACTGCTTGTCATGGGGAGCTTCGTTTTGACCCGATTTTGTACTCTAAACTTGGGTAACGCAAATTCTGATGAGGGCCATGGCATATCAATTTTGCTTGTTTGCACCACATATATACGGGTGTTATTCTTAGTGCACATCCCGTTCCTTGTGAATCGCACATTCAACGCAATGCCAACCAAGAGGTTGTAACAGTCCAAGCGTAGTACGTTCTAATGCATATTTTTCATTAGTGTCACATTATGAGCGGACGACGAATAAGTTTTCAAAAATAAAGGTCTGCTGGCAAACCTATAACAAAGAATAAAAATTCACAGCAATATGTCATACTAAATGCAAAATTGACTTGTACACTAGTCTTCTAAGTCCTGGATATTTGTCTTCTGGAACCTGTTGCCAGAACTCAATTGCGGAGTAGCAATGACTGAAATTTTTAGAGCCAGAATTTCATGCATTTTGGTCAGTTTCATTTCTACAGCGGACAAGTCAAACGGATGACCAACTAGACAGCCATCACTGACTGTATTAATGTTGAATAGATTTACAAAAAATTCAAAGTATTGCTTTTATTCTTCTAATTGATCAAATCTGGCTTGGAGCTTCTATAGTCTTGGAATGTATTTTTTATTTTTGCACTTTGTGGTCTGCAGTTGCCTTTTCATGAAAAACTTTCCTTGCTATTCTGACTTCGGAAATGACAATGTTTTTGATAATATGAATCTTTGAAAAATTTAAATTTTGTCCAGGAAACTTAAGTAGCTTAACTTGAGCTTTAGGTTCACTGTCTTCACTCCAATCATGTAGACTTTCTGATATAAACTAACCTTATGAACTCATGTAAAAACATTGATAAATAAAACAATATTAAATATGAGGCAACAAATTGCTATCAATTTGAGATATTGCCAGGTTTTTTTAGGTGCTTTAGGGACCCGAGTCGGGTCCCTAGAATTGAAAATCGGGTCCCTAGAATCAGAAAATTACCATCCGGTCCCTAGAATGAGAGAAAATCAGGTCCCTAGAATCAGAAAAATCGGGTCCCTAGAATCAGAAAAATTGAGTCCCTACAAGTCCATACCAGGTACCTAACATTTTCCTTAAAGAAAACCCTGGATATTGCTATTGATATTCAGCTAGAACAGCCACACAAAACATGTTGGCAAGCCGCAGTTTGCCTACCATTGACCTTGTCTGTTGTCATAATGAGATTGATTCTGACTGTGACTAATAAGCTCCTTTTTGAAAATGTAGCGGAACATTTTAGTTAACAAATAATGACCTTGACCACTGTAATACAATATGCACTTCAAAGAAAATACATCTATTATTAGACTGCATATGCATGAGCTATTTTACGCATAAGCTATGCCACATTAGGCCTACCTCATGTTGAATAGAAATTAACATGCTGATGGTCATGCTTGATTGCTGCTTGAGTGTAAGATATAACTATTTTATGCTAATTCAAATTATCAGTTGTTTATTAGGAACTAGCCTAAGCCTATGCAAACATTTGAACTGTCCTGTTTCGTAGGTTCTTGCTGCATAGCTTGCAGGTGTTGCAACCTCTCCGGTTGCGTTGCGTTGAATGTGTGATTCACCATAAACGGCATGTGCGTGAAGAGCAACAATATATATTCGTGGTGTGAAGAAGCAATAATAAAGTGATTGTGGCGCATGAACTCTATTGTTGCTTGCTGCCACAGTGCAAAGCTTTGCGCACATGCCGCTCGGGCTTTTCCGATCGCAACACAGGTAAGTAAAAAGATTTATTGACCCTTTGCATCACTGACTGTGGATGCAGACCACCTATGTCATGACAGTAACATGATTCAATAATTGCTTATCTAATACATTTTATAATCCTGCTACTTAATTAGGATGAGATTATGATTGTATTTGATAATATAAGCAATAAGCACTGGTATAAGCCCAAGTTCAAAAAGATGTAGCAGAGTTAACAATTTTTAAAAATACATTATCTGGCTATCCTTAGAGATCTATTGTGCATACAACATATTCACAATGCAACAAACAAATTTTTGCATTGACTATGAGAACACATTTACGGTAATTTGGGGTGCCGAATCCGAGCTCAGACTTCCTTTATCACATTTTGTGCAATCAATGTGTTCTATATTACATACGCATTGCTCTTTTCATTTGTGAATTTACCTCACTTTGTTCTATGTTTGCTTGTTTGTTTTTTTAACTGTGCTTTTTTGATTACTACCTGCCTTTTCAAAAAGTGGTAAAAGGGGTTGGTTGACCAGATNACCAACATGGTCTTTCACCAATCTTATGTGGCACAGCGACACTCTTGCTTAAATTGATCAGTTATTATGCCATTGTGTTTTCATTTATTCTAATATTCACTGACAATTGGTTTCCTTATTGCGTGATGGCTCTTTGTATTGCTTCTGCTTGTGAGCTGAGTCATGTGAAACAGTAAACCAATCAATCAATATCAATGGATCAATACTTTTATCAAAAGAGTATACTTGGTTTGTTATGGAGTACCACTAGGTGATCAGGACAAAAATTGGGCTCCTCACCAAGTTTGCACAACTTGTGTTGAAACACTATGATCATGGTCTAAAGCAGGGATGGGCAAACAATTTCTATGGAGAGCCACATTGAAAACTTCATTGTTACTGGGGGCCACATGTATTACACAATAGTCACTTCTGGTTAAGCAAAATGTTGTTTCAAATAAGACATGTGGAATAAAATCTCAAGAATTCCAAAATAATCGATAAAATTAATTTAATATAGACTCAAAACATGTACTATGTATGTGTGGCTGCCTTGCAGGCCGAACAAAATGCCCTCATGGGCTGCAGTTTTCCCACCCTTGGTCTAAAAGAAAAAATGGTAAGCTCAAACTTAGTGTGCAAAAGGATTGTAGGGAATCAAAACACTATGTCACAGATGATTGTTATTTTTGCCTTGTAAATTTCATAGGATTCAAAAAGAAAAACAAACAACACTTGTTGTACCCCAGCAAATGCAATGGTTTATCAGCTGTACAACCTATTTCCTGTAGTGATAAAATACCTGCACCCATTTTCACCAAACGCCCAGACATTGGCAATCACAGGTTTAAATATTCAAGGTTTTCATCCATTTCCAATGATGAAGAAGACGATATAATGCATGGCAAACAGGATGCTTATTGAGCTTTGCTGTATAGCCAATCCAATGCCAAAGCAATCTGCTTCAACTGCTATCTTCAAGCAAAATCTCTTCTAACTGTTTCCATGCTAACTTCTGACCTGTTTTTATGCTACTGGGATAATAGAATGAACAACAAGTATTGGATAAAAAAAGAATGGCCAACAAGAGATACAATGAAACCTGGAGAAAAGAATATCATAAACAACCCCCTAATTGATCGCAATACCAGGGTTACATATCAAACTTGGATTAATGAAGCAGTTTGTCAAAGCCTCTGATTGTTCTGAAGACTGTTTTTGCTACATATGCTCAACCTTTCCTGGTCTTAGGTATGATAAGAAAAAAACAGGGATATTTGATGGACCTCAAATCTAAACATTGTTCATGACTNCAATAACTGCTATTGACGCTCAAGCTTGGAATATGCTTGCTAATGTTGTTTGTAACTTCCTTAGCAANAAGAAAGCTGACAATTACAGANCTATGGTAGAGGAGCTTCTCAGTAGTAGTAGTAGTTCATTGGCAAAAAGGGAGTTAGTATTTGCAAAATAAACAATCTGCTAAGGCACCGAAAAAACAGAATGGTTATCATGTCAGTTGTCCAAGGAAAAGCTAGCAATTAAACACATTTCAGTTAATGAAAAAGCCATGTGAAAAAGATAACAAGCAATGCAATCCAAGAGGGGTGTTTGCAGGATGTCCCACACATTTTCAGAGGGAGTGCCGTGTCACAACTGGTTTCAATCGTTAGAGTGCATCAGTTCTACAAGGAACCAGCACCGGATTTAAGGAGGGCCCAGGGCCCTCCACCAACGATGACCCCCCACGATGTTCATGTGTTTAGCCATATATGTGACGTGTGTGTGCCACTTAATCATTTTTAGCGAGAAAAGTTTGTTTGTAGATGCTATTAAGTATCAGTCAGCCAAACACCACTATATCTCTTGAAAAATATTTGATATTGTGATGAAACAACTATTACACTTATTGGTTTCCTGAATGTCAGTCAGGTATCTGAATCTAGTAAGTGCAAGGCCAAGCCATGTAGAACACATTAGTTTACATCTCTACTCATTACTGGAAGATTTTGTATCTGCTTTACTCAGATTTGCACAGGTTGCATTTGAGTAGCATTGCTGGTATGGCTACCACACGCCCTCTTTTTAAAGTACATGTCCACTTTTTTCATGAGAAATGAAGTATTCTCTGAGGGCATTCGAAAAAGTCTTCTATTTTGCATTCTTATTTTACATAGCTATAATCATTGGTGTAACTAGAGCTTTGAGTCAGGGTGGAAAACTTAGCTGAAAGGGGCCCACTGACCACTGTACATGCCCCACCATCCAACACTCGGAAAAAAAACTTGAGAAACGGTAGTGAATCTGGATATGAATAGCTATGCTAAAACCCTAAATCACCAGAAAATATTTCGAAAAACGCAAAAAATAATAACCTACTAAAAACCAAACGAATACTAAAACTGAAATATCACTTAAGGTGGCAGTCCATTTTTCACATTTAGATTGCCAGGAGAGGCATTTCGTCCCTCTGCCTTCCATCAGTTACGTCACTGGCTATGTGGTTTCTGCATACAGTAAGTCGTCCCTACCCTATTGTAACGAGATATGAGCTGGTGGTGTAGCTTAGTTTGTGGGAGGGCCTGCAAGTTGTATAATTAATCTATGTTTTGGTTAAGTTAATTCTCGGCTGGAAAGGCGGGAATACTTCAACATTAATTGTTACAAAACAGTGGTAAATCTTTTTTCTGTATCTCAATGACCTTGGCATTAGAGTGAGGACTGCTGACGCCATTATACTGTACTAGTTTTGCTAATAAACCATGATATGGTGATCAGTGTATTGTACATAGCTTAGTGTAGTAGCTTCTAGTAATTATAGCAAATCCAGGGGTGCAAAAATGCAGTCGCGCACTCTCACCGCACGATCAAAAACTAAATTATTTTGAAGTTGAGTGAATTACGTGTGGTTGCATTTGCACAGTTCGCAAAGAAGAGTGAAAAGACTGGTGTGACTTTGTGGGTACTGAGTGCCAAAAACTTATTTTTTTAGCGTAACCAGGTGGCTATGACTTCATTCTTGCTTGCCAAGGATGCTTCAATTATACCCAGCTTCAAACTCATACATCTTGTCCATCAACAAGCCCACTGTTGTTCTGAAACGTTTTTTTGGAATTTCTTTGAGCGAATTCTGTTCACATTAAGACATTTGCAATCATTTGTGTGGTTGCTTTTATTGAGGAAGTTCAAAATATTGAGAAGTCAAAAGCATCAGTTGTTAACAGTGTTTTGCCACTGTGAAGGCAAAGATTCAAGAGAGCCAATCAGATGTACATATAAAGACAAGTTAAATCAGCACTAAGAAAATTCAGCGAAGGCAAAGATCATGACTGTGATTTATTCATGTCAGATGTATCTGTATTGTACAAGTCTTGTGTTTCACCTCTGGCTAATGGACCACTTTATTTGCTGAATTTAAATGCTTTGACTAGATTCCTCTGTTTGCAAACAACTAATTAGGAAATGGATGAAACGTTTAAGTAGTATCTGCTTGACAGAAATGTTTGTATTGATGAAGCTGAAGTAAACTGCTTGACCAATACCAAAACTTGTTTGAGTTTGTGCAAAAAGAGCATCAATTAAATGCAATTTATTGTAAAATGATGGAACATGATACAGTAGATGGACAAAGTATTTTGCAACTTGCAATACCACGAAACGCTTCAAGAACTGATAAAGATTGCACAGTTTTACTTCAACGTTATGATTCTTTATGCTAATATGGAACGATTTTTTTCTTTGATGCAGCCACAAACAGAAAAAGAAATCTTTCTGGTTGAACCAGTTTCTAGTCTATTAAAGCTGGTGTGCAATTTAAAAAATCTTTCATGCAAGCAGTTTCATAAAATTGTAAAAGGCGATTCTACATTTTTAGGAAATTTAAGAAATCTGCAAAATATTAATGGGCTAAATAGGTTAAGTAAATAAGGATTTTGTTTTGTCTGTTTTGAATGAAACATCGTCTGCACTGGATGTTTTACTTCAATGCTTATCAATAGGCCTATGTGTTATTTGACTTGTTTAGTGTAGATAATACACTCTTGTAAATTGTCCTCCCTTTTTGCGCTGAGAATATGGCAGCCCTATTGAGCTTAAACATGGACAATAAATGAACATGGACAGAAAAAGGGGATCGTCCCCTTTACAAGTGTAGAGCTTATCCAAGTGGTTCTAAAAAACGTTAACAAGCAAAAGACTCAAAAATGAGAGAGGAAGAAGTTGCCGCTAAGTCAAAAAACATTCAAGCCACTATTTTACAGTGGCAGTGAAGTCCAGCGGAGACATTTCTGTGAAACCTGTGAGAAGAGAGAAAATCAAAGAACATGTTGTTATAGACTTAGATGTATGAATAGACCTAGTTTAACTAGTGGTGCAGCAGCAGAAGAAGAACGTCAAGAACTATCATCAAAAAACACGAAAGATGAGTTGTCTGACGCTATCACTGGAGGCAGAGATATTGGTCTCTGGTCATCCAATATACTAGAAAAAATGCAGGAATATTGGTTGAAAAACGAAAACTCTATTTTTAAACCATGATGTTCCACAACTCAGAAAAGACAGAAACTAATCACCACAAATCTTATTCGGTGCCAGAACCACAACGCCGAAGTAGTTGAAAGAAGCTGGCTTTGTTTTTCTCCTTCACAACATGTGTTTATTGTTTCACATGTAGACTGATGTGTGAGGATACGACTAAATGTTGCGCATTTCCCTATTAGAAAAGGAACCTGCGACTGGAAGCATGGTGAGGAGCCACAAGTAATCAAAGGAACATAAAGATGCCACGATTACGTTTAGTCACAGATGTAATTAATTACTGTGAAGAATTGATACAGAGCTAGCTAATCAGGTCGATCATTGCCAACAATATTGGAAATCGCTTCTGCAACGTTTGGTTTCTGTTGTAAAATTTATTGCTGAGTGAGGACTGACATTTAGAGATGATGAAAACGTTGGATCGCCCTGAAACTTTTTTCAAGAAAAATTTCAAAAAAGGAAATACGATGCTTCTGGTGACCAGTTTTGCAACAGTTTCACAAATCGCTAATCATTGTCAATTATCATGTTGCATCGTAAAGTTCTGTTAAACTTGGGTTAACAAATGTGACGTCTCAAGATTACGTCATAAATATTAATGATCCATGGAAATACTAGTGACATCATCGGCCATCCCCTACCTGAAGATTCTATATCCAATCCGCACATGGGGCCTCCCACCATGCCTGGGCCCCGGGCTCCCCACCATCTAAATCTGGCGCTGCAAGGAACTGAGCTAGACGAAAAAAGTGCAAACCCAGCCAAAATGAAACTGGGTTACCGTAACCCTATCGCATCCATGCAGACATAAGCTCTAAGTCAGTTTGTCTAAGGCAGGGGTTCCCAACCTGAGGTACATGTATCCCTAGGGGTACATTTGCCTATCCGAAGGGGTACATTTAAGGTTATTAATAGAAGAGCAAAATATATTTGCATATGATTTGTTTCCAAATATTTACGCATATATTAATGAATATTCTTTTCAAAAATCATTATATGCTTATTGTTAAATATATCAATGAATAATCATGACAAAATGTATTGTCATAGGATATCTTAGGGGTACATGTACATCTGTCAAAATGCTGAAGGGGTGCATACTTACCTGCTGAAATGCTGAAGGGGTGCATGCTCATCTGTCAGAATGCTGAAAGGGTACATGGTAAGAGAAAGGTTGGGAACCCCTGGTCTAAGGCAAGTTGAATGCCAGCAACAAAGCTGGATGGATATCCAGAGCAAAATTTTAGGGGGTCATTTTGACACCCAAAAACGGCTTAAAAAACACTGATCCAGACGATCATCTAAATGATTGCTGGGAATGGTACTGCCACTGATTCTCAGTGGGCAAGAACTAGGAGTAGGATGATCATTAGGTGCACTATCTTCACAGTCACCTTGGTGAGTTGCCTTATAACCTTGGCAATGTACTTGAGGAGCATGGCAAGCATTTCCATCAGGGTATTAAAGTGATGGAAGGGCACTACTAATGTCTGTGGAACTGCTTACTGGTCTTAAGCATAATGCTCCAGATTGTATTGTTATATATGTTTCACTTACTTGATGTTTGTGTTTTGTAATCAATATTGCTCTAAAAGGGTGCAGTCATGAAAGTAGTTTTGGAAATGTATTGTTAGTGGATTAGCTGCTTCTGATTGCTAACATTATTCCATATATGGGTGCTTAAATACAATGCAAATTTTGTAACTTTTGGCAAAACATTTTGTTTCAAATTTGGTTTTCGTATCTAAAAAGTGTGATGTGATTAGCAAAAAATAACACCATATTGGGGTTCAGCACC
>JGI24158J21664_10011949_pt1 | contig 11522 bp, 6 predicted proteins | sample Ectturendosymbi3_FD_21664 | JGI IMG/M metagenome (IMG submission 21664)
CCCTCTTGAAAGTAAAGTACCTGCACATTACAGTTTCTGCAAGGGGCCCCTTTGAAAGCAGAGTACTTACTTATGATTTGCTTTGTAGTACATTATACGAGTGAATAATAAGTTTTTCATCAAAAATAAGGAAAATTTTCACGCGTAACACGTCAAGGGGGGGCCCCAAAAAAGGGGGGGGGCGAGGCAAGTGCCTCGCTCGCCTCCCCTTAAACACACCACTGGTTATATATCATGCTGAGGCACGATGTTTATCCAGAGAAAAAGTTTTAGAGCGGGTGTTTCAACTNAGGCAAAAGTTGCGGGCTAACCTTGCTCAGAAAGAACACCCACTGTCCATTAATTTTAAAGGCACTTTTTGGCTTTATATNAATCTGAATTATTTGCTTTGTATCGTGCAGCCCTTTACAGATGAGGAGTTTGATTTGGGCTATACGCCAGTAGCAACAAAAACGCAGAAAACGGCAATGACACGGCACACAAAATTCAATGAAAGTCGGTCTTGCAGTTGGGAAGTTGTACAACACCCAGTGTGAATAAAAAACAACGTGTGTGGACAAAAAAACGTATCTCATTTATTATGAATGCTGCCGCTGAATTTCATCCACCAGTTGTGAAAAACGAGGTTTTAACCCTGTTTCAAGGGATTCTCTCATAGGAGGATCAAAATCCTTGATTCAGTTTGCCTTTTCATTTTATTTCGACAAGAGTAGAAAACCCTTACAGGTGGGTTGTTGGCATGCGAACAAAAGCAGGAATCGCTTTTTGACTGGGATTTTGGTGTTCAGGAATGCTGATAAGCGATATCCAAAAGCGGCCGAGACAACGACTTTCGCATCGTAAAAATCGCTGAAGTTTTGCACATTTACAGAACTTGATTTTAGTGCATGGCTAGGGTGTTTGTACAGGTTATCGAGCAAATTTAAAAGTGTGTACCAATATAAAAAAGGTTGACAACCACTGCCGTAAACAATGTTTGCACACGCACGAACTTATTTCGTGTAGAAATTGTCTTGAGCGTGAAAAAAATCTTAGCGGCAAAACGCGATTGATGTAAACTTGCATGTTGACGTCATGTAGTGCAGGTTGACTGTCACCATATAGTTGTCATTGTTGGAAATTTATTCAGTTATTGATCAACATTATAAAAGCAAATGTCGTCAACGGAAATGTGTTCAGGTTGTTGAAACTTTTGTATAGATTCTCGTTTTCTACGTAATTCTGCATTTTTACCGAACCATTATGTTTATTATAAATGTAGTTTTTTTCTATCTGGACGGAGGTATGGTACTTTTCACTTTTTTTACAGAAATCCTTCCTCCCGAAACATTAAAATACGTGTTGGAAAGTATCGAAGGTGGCAACCTGTGGCGCTCCGCGTACCTGGCAAGGTGATGCGTCTTTGCTGAAATGTCCCTGTTCCTTTCCAAACGCAGCTGTGCGGTGTTGTCAGTTTTCTTAAGATCATGCGCTTTTCGCGTATGTAAGCGGTTCTCATGTTCTTCCCTATGACAACTTTTATTCTGACTACTCAACAATGGCAGCAATTTAAAATTACTAACATCATACAATTGTTTGTCTTTGGCAAAGCGACATGCAGCGTTTTCAAGCTTCGCAACTGTGGCAACAATTGACCTGTTTCGAGTCGAAGGACAATTAAGTCTTACTGCAACTACTAGCTTCCGTCATAAGGTTATTGCAAGCTATGTTTGGTGACAGCATTTCGCTTCTGCAGGTATTCGACTGTCCTCCGGTTCCGAGAAGTCGTCAAAAACAAGGGGTACCTCCTCTGCCTGCAGCGAAGTGCGAATTAAAACCTTCAAACCGCACTTGAGCAACATGCTGCCAGCGGTAGCACTGCTATTGTAGTCTTTAGTTAAACAGCAGTTACTGCGAAAAGTTTATTAACGATTTCCGACTGCAACTTATCCACATGTTGCGGTCGCCGTTGTTGTTTGTATGTTTTATGAACGTTCTTTTCGATATTAATGGTGCAAGGGTTGCAAATGTGATTTCAGTTTTTCGTTGGCAGCAGTGTAGATGTGCCAGTCATAGTACGCAGTGTTCGTTCCCTGTGCAGCATTTGTGGTTGTTAGCAAGTTACTTTCAAAAACGCACTGCAATATCAGTGTCACTGCGCACTGGCTTCGCTGCAATTGTTCTTGTATTTGCGTTTAACTAGGTAAAGTGACGCCCTGAACGGAAGCAATTCTTTGCCGAAAGTTTTTGTTTCTAGTTAAAAATACGTCGAGAGTAAGGATGCTTCCGGTAGTATCTTGCCAAATACAGGGTCACGTTGAACCCTCATCACTCCACATCCCTTCAAGCCAAGCCAGGTTTATAAAAATGGGTCAAAGAGAGTTTCTCTTGGTATTTTGGACCCTGGCTTCTGGACGTGAGAGCTGCCGCGAGTGCGTTCGCTTCGTGGCCGTCAGGTGGCACTTCACATAACTATCGCGCGATTGTCCAAAAACACGTATTCCCGTTTCCTGCTTCACACTCGCCTACTTAGATTTCGGTGCTGCTTGCAGTGTTGTTGCGCATTTGGATCTGGTCCCATTCACTGCCACCCAGGCTTTATTAATGGAGCTTTCATCGTATCACTGTGCAATCTCAAGGCGACGGTTTACCGCACATTTCTCATACAGCTCTTGAAAATCCAGTTTTTGCTTTGTGTGAAGCGTGGATTTTCCTCAAACTTAATGGTCATAGAAACTGCAGTCCAACTGCTAATCTATAATCTGGCGTCTTATACATTGTGTTCATTTTTTCCAGCATTCATCTTTCGAGAATTCCTCTACAATAGGGGTGGGAAACCTATTTACTATCACGGGCCGCGTGAATTGTGCATTGTCGCTGGCAGGCCGCAAACTCAATTTTATCCTAAAATTCTACCTTTATGTAACTTTGAGGAAGAGCGACTTGTCTTGACTTACAATCTAAGTAAAGTACCTGCTCGACATGGAACTTGATTTTGACGCCATGCAGTACTCTAGCTTTGGTAACGAAAATTCCGATGCGGGCCATATCAAATCTTCACGCGGGCCGCAGGCTCCCCACCCCTGTTCAATAAGCTGAAATTGATTCCATTAGAAAAAGATCAAGGCGTTCAGAAGCGGTCAAGTTGAAGCAGATAAGTTTGTTCTTCTGGCGATGATTTTATTAATTAGCCGACGTTTCACCCACCTATTCAAGTAGTCTTCTTCAGGGTAATATTTAAGTTGTTTGAAAACCTTATTCAAAGCAAAGCAAGGCAAGATTTACTGTGTTTATAACTCTGATTCGACCAAAAGAGTCTGCTTGTTTGCGACTGCGTGCTTTAGGAGAAATTTGTGTAAGTGACCATAGACACAGCACGTGTCAGGCACTTGAACCAAGAAGAGCTTTTATTTGCAATTTCAGGAAGGCGGGTATACCAATCGCCAGAGTGAGCGCGCAATAGAACTGTTCAAACCGTCCGGTTGCTCTGATGTATTTGCAAGGCTTTGCTCCCCGCGCTCACACCAGCTACAATCGAATGCAGTGCATTTTGCTCAACTCGTCTGCGAACTAAGTGCTTGTCATGTACAGTACCAGAACGATCGCCAGAAAGTCTTTAGTAAGGGGCTTGACATTCTAAAGATTTGACCAAACCTCCACTGATTTATAGTGTTTCATATTCCAATTTATGGTCTTGGAGCTCTGTTTGGGGGGCTAAGCCCACCACACCCCCCGTGGCGACTGGACTGTACAATACACTGAAGTTATTTCGAGCAGTTGCACAGGTGTAGGAGTAGGCAAATGTTTGGGGGTGCAAAGGATTTTTGTCAAAAAAATATTTGGGCCACTTTTTGTACGAATATATTCTCATAAAGACCGTACTTTGGATAACCTCCGCAAAAAAACGTCTTCATGTGATTTTGGGCGCCATTTTTTTCGCTTCCGCTCCCGCTTCCCACACCACTGAGCAGTTGTCCCACGGCCACCGCGTCTGTATCTGAAAAAAACATAAATTGGTTTTGTAACTTTTGTGAAATTCTGAATCTCGAAGTTGCAAACAGAACAGTTTCAGTCTTTGTCACGGACAAGATTAAACCGAACCTACAAAAAAATGTGTACAGACCAGCATTGATGACTTATAGAAAACCCATGGAAACAGTGGCGTAGCCAGCCCAAAAATTTTGGGGGGGAACGTTTCATTTAAGGCGTATAACGCTATATTGTTTAGAAAGACGCCTCTCAAAGCACAAAATAACTATTTTTTGAACATTGTGTAGGGGGCATAGCCCTTTGGTCCCCCCTTGGCTACGCCTATGCATGGAAAGCATCATGTTTGAAAGGCCCGTCGTCAATTAAAACCTCAGGACTCACGGCAACCTTATGTCTATAAATGCTCGCGCAACGGCGGTTATTTGAGTGCAATCACGCAGGGAAAAGTGAAGATATGATCGAATTTGCGCTTGATTTTTGGAAAGACCCCTTCATTGTTTGAGCGATGTTTTATCCAGTGCTAGGCCGCACTAGATCTCAGGTCAGGTGTTGAGCAGCCATTCGATTGTCTCGTTTTCCCGACAGTCAGGCCATGCGCTCGGTTTTGCTCAAAAGACCGTATATTTTTGTATTTTGCTAAATCAACAGCAAGTCAAATTAGCGGACATTTTCATGCCTTTGCTGTGATATAAACTACGTTTTAAACCAGGGGTCGGCAAACCTTCGCGGACCGTACTAATTTTCCACCAACAATTCCGTTCTCTTTGCTGTTTAAGATTTCGGTAAAACTTGGGAATTTTCATTGACATTCACTCCTGATTTTCACAGCTTATAACGACAGCACAAAATACGACAAAGTATATTTATAGTACAGTGCGGTTTCTCGTAAGCAGTTCCTTGTAAGTGTTCAATAAAAGAAGTTGCAAGGAGGGCAGAATCGTAAAATGTAATACCACTAAGCGGGCCGTGCAGTTGCTACAATTTGGTAAAGGGCTGCGGGACGGATGATTTTGCTTAGCGGGCCGTAGATTACCGACCCCCATTTTAAATGGACAAACATGAAGTCATCAGTCAAAAAAGGAAGTCCAACACCTAAAGGGAGAAAGTTTCGCTTTTGACAGGGCTGTAAACAGCTGGTATTTCGGGGAGGGGGGCAAAAACATGTTTTGATCAACTGTGTTCGTTGATTTGGGTTTGTAAATTTCTGCGAGTCTGTCCAATGTAATTTGACCCACAGGTGCATGCTAGTTTGTAAACAAGGGTTGCAGAGTCGAAGGTTGTTGGGTGGAGTCGGATTTTTTGTCCGGCTCTTGATGTCCATTTGCATCATTTTTTACATCACACTCCTACGTTGGGAATTCCTGATTAAATGTTACAATTTCTTTTGAAACTTTTGTTGAAACAGATTTCTTGCTGTGCACCACGATGTCCATTGATTCTATAAGCCAAACGGAAGTTTTGGAAAGGTCGAGACTCGGAGTCGGAAATTTTTGAAAGGTCGGAGTTGGAGTCGAATAGTTTACTCCCGACTGCGCAACCCTGTTGTAAACTACACTTGAACGGCGAAAGTAACTCTTCTTTATACTAAAAGTATTTTTTCATCTTGTTACTTTCATGCATGCAACGAAAGTGAAAGAGAATGGCGTAGTGGTGTACGAGTCTTTGCATTTCTCGCCGAACTTCATAGAATATGTCGCCGAGCTAGGGGAGACGAATACGAATGGTGTTTATTATTGACGTTTTTTTAGTAAAAGAATTAATGGGGTTTCACGTATCATGTTAACTTATTTCAAGATACAGCGATCCAAGTATGCTTTGGGATTTCCGTTTTTGATCAGCACACTTAATTTTCATAAATTCACAATGTGTGGCGGTGTATCTGCTAGCGATTTTATAAGCCCGGTCAGGTAATCCAAACACAAGATTTCTTTTTTGGAGATGATTGATGAGGAATGAAATTTGTCCAATGGGGGTAGAGGCCAAAACAATTCGGCTTCGGAAACGATTTTGTTTGTATTCCATTCTGACTTTTTTCTATCAGAACATGAACATCCAACCAAGTAAGCAAGAGAATTACCACACTCTAACGCTGTTAGGCATTTAAGAAAATATCCAGCGCACTTATGTCATTGAAGGCAACAAATATATCATCTACATAACGCCAAAGGACGATTGGCTTACTTTGAACATTGAGTTTTGCGAGAGTTTGATCTGCAACGAGGTTCATTGTCACGCTGGCAAGCAGAGTAGCAATGGACGAACCACATAGTACCAAATAATCATCCTATCTACGTTTCGTTCTGGGATATCTAGAAACTCCTAGATGTCGTTGCTGAGATCAGGCTGCAAGTCAGGAGTTTCTAGATATCCCAGATTTCGTTGCTGAAAATCAGACTGTAAGTCAGCAGCAGCTCAAGCGACTGAGCTTGCACTCCTCATGGTGTTGCCCGGGCAAAAACTGTCGTCATCAAGCCCGTAACCAGAAGAGGCGCAGTTTTTCTGCAAAGTCTTTCGCCCCGCTCGGAAAAATGTGTTGGACATTGTTTAAAACTATTGGACAGTTGAAAAAATTTAGGCCCCTCTCAGAAAACTCTTCGTCCCGCGTGGTGTCCCAAGCTGGTTACGGGCCTGATTCAGAACCGTCGCGAGAAAGTCTACGATGGCGGGGGCTTGACATTCCAAAATTTGGGAAAAACTCCGCTGATTTATGGTATTTCAATTTGGGGGGGCAAGCCCACCAAAGCCCCTGATGACGACGGGACTGGCCTGATCGTCATTCATGAGTCGTACGCTTTATTGCGTGCAGTGTAAATGTGCGAATGCAGCACCAACAAGAGCGCTCCGTTTTTGTACGAAACTAAAACAGCGTGTGAACGCAGTATAGAGTAATTCTATGTGGTTGATTGTTTCCGGTAAAAGATCAGTGATGCAATGATTCCCTGATTACGCAAGTTTACAGAAAAAACAGGAAGTCGGATAAGGCAGGTTGAAGTCTGCTGACCTATACAACGATTCTGCTGTTTTCTTAAAAACTTTCGGTCTATCAGGACGTTGGGACAAAAGCACAAGTTCCAGTGGAAATACTCGCTTTGAATGCTGTTCGCTGGCTTTATCTTATGGAGATTGTTGCGGTTTTTGCTTCGTTCGTCAATTCACAGGCACAGTAAAGTCAGGACGTCTGCATTTCACTACCGCGACAGCAAACAACGTCGACAACCAATCTTGTGGGTTCCCCAGGGAAAAGAGGTCCTAGGGGTCCCCCACGCCCTAAAGGTGACATTGGTCCAGAAGGCCCTTGCGTTTGTGATCGCAATGAGCAGCGAAAGATTCAAAATGAACTAGTTTCCCTGAGAGGTAAGTTTGTCTTCATTGGGAACAGGTTTAATTTGGACTGTGAAAATGATTTTGTAATATTGCAATGAGCAGTAAGGGGCCATATGGACATATACATCCTGTAGTACTTGAATATTAGTTTATCTTAGCAATCATGTGTATGATATGTCATATACCGTTTTAGTTTATTTGGTGAAACGTGTGATTTTTAAGTTGTAAGATTTTAGAGTAGGCTACGCATAGGCGAGAAGTGTTATGCTAATGGCAAACGATAAAAACTCTCTAATGTGAAAAAGTTTCTAGAACGGCATAAATTGCAGTCTGTGAAAAGGTTTCAGCATGGATTGTATGTATGAACCCCGCTCAGGTGGCTGCTGACAACATGCGAGATTCAGTTTTCAACTAAATCGTAAAAATAATTAAAATACACATGTTAACCTGATTCCCTTAGCAGCTATTTTTTCTTAGCGTTCGGCCGAGCAGTCATATCGAAGTATAGATAAGTTTTGTATTTTTTGAATAAAAGGGGTGAGGTTACTGCCGAGATGGCAGTGCATGCCTAACGTGTGATAACTAGAGCGATCAAAAGTCATTAAAGTCAAAACTTTTCAGCCTTTTTCAAAGTTTATAAAACAGGGGCGTGCAACAGGCGGCCCGTGGGCCACAACCCGGCCCGCCAAGCCATTTAGTGTGGCCCTTGCCTACACTCTGATTTTTCCCCATCATGCATGAAAATCCTAATCCGGCAGTTTGTTTTAAAAAACTAAATTTTTCGTGTGGTTCAGCTAGATGTCTGAAATTGGTTATATGGCCCACCGACAAAAAATGTTGCATGCCCCTGTTATAAAACGCCTAGAAACCAAATTTCACGCTCATATAACATGAGGGAATCCCGAGTCATTCGGTTAAAAAAAGTCAATTAATCATTAGGTCAAAATTTATCCTTCGGTCAAACTTTTCTTGCAGCACAGTTTTTTTTCTCTTTATCGACATTTATTGAAACTACAACGCAACAGATATTGATATGCTTTTGCAATTTTAGTTGCAATTCTGTAATAACAACGAGATTGTTGCGATTTCGGACGTAATAATGTTAAGCAGTTTAATCATTTTAGTTCTAGGTAGTGGCATAGTGCCCAGAACTACCAGGTAGTAGTTCTTGGTAGTGGCGGAAGTGGCTATTTACCCCATACTTTCACGCTATTTAACCGTTTTTGTGCATTTCTATGTAGGTTTTACTCTATAATGCAGTGTTATACTTCATCATCTTCCAGCGTTTTTCATTTGACACTTAACTTTTTTCTGTGACATGCTGTCACCCATTCCTATAACGCAGTGGTTCTTAACCTTTTTTCTACCACTCCCCCCTTAAGTAATTTTTCTTTGTTTCACGCTCCCTTGAGTTTAAATTAGTTGTAAAAAATGTATTTCTTGGTAAATTTATTTAATTTTTTAAAGGTTTTGTGACAGACAGGAAGTTCATAGAGTACAGACGCACGCAGTCTGCACAATGTAGCTTGATAAAAACAGACACAACAGAACGATTAATAGCGAGTTTGGAGGCAGAACCACAGGGTTACAGACACTTCATAACACTGTTGTTCGCTAACTCGTAACACTTGGTACAACACTACAGAGTAGGACACTGAATCCAATCTTGGTCAAGGCGAGTAGAGTACGAAAGTATTGTAACATGCACATGCCCTCAAACAAACACTGTAACGTCCGAGCACTCAGTTGCAAAGTAAAACGCGGTTGTAGTGTTCAGAGAATACGGAATGTAAGCAATCTGAAAATGGGCGTCGGAAGAGTGGCAGGGTGGGGCCTTGAACCCGTGGAATTGGAAAATTGACATTTTCCTATTAAATTTTTAGCAAAAAAGGTTGTTTTCTTAGTTTCGAATGGGTAAAATAAAATTTTGCCACGTTTGGTCCCCTTGGAAAAATAGTTTTGGCTACACCTGGAAAAATCCAATTTTTGCTCCCCCCTGGAAAAAATCCTTCCAACCCCCGTGAATCTGACTGCATCAAAGCGGGCAACCATACGCTCTTAGACTTTCTGCATCGTTCAAGAAAGAGGTGCATATTATTTCACAATAACGCCTCATAAGTAGGGATGTTGCATTGAACCTGATGACAACACTCGCTCGCCACGGTGGGTTGTATACAGCCCTGCACCCAAAANTGTAGGCCACTAATTACTTGACAATTTTTGGNCAATATTTAGTGCAACATTATTTTGCAGCATTANATGGAAAACGCTTTCTTTTAAGCGACATTACGCACGATTTGTCGGTACTCGCAGATACGCATATTCGAACTCCAGCCAGTGGCGTAACTGACGGGGGAGGAAGGGGAGCCGCCCCCCTAGTAAGTTAAATATAAAAACTGGGCCCCCTTTAGTTGACATTTTGATATTTACTACCCTTTAATTTGTTATTTCTTGCGTTTTTCGGGGAGTTTTCTTTGTTTTTATCTGGTATGGACATCTTCGAGTGAATACAGGTTGCTCCGACTAATTGTATATTGGTTTAACGCCATAACCGTGTTTTCGCATAAGATTTCAGAATCTCAAACCACAACCATTCAAACGTGAAAAGCATAGTACGGTTAATCGCATAGACCGGATATTCAAATAGAAATGTTATTTTCATTTGTGGACTAAACACTTACTCCGCGCGACTCAGTGTGAATGAAAGACACGATTCCGAGTAGTAGCTGAGTGTCGTCATTGAGATGGCAAAAAAGCAAAGTTATTATCTTCTTTTGGCCGAGAGGTCGACAGTGTATGGTGGCCTGTAGCTGCCAAGCCGCATAAACCTAGTGTCACATTCAACAAGTGTGTGGCTCAAGTGCAGTTGAATTTCATAAATATACATCATCGCATCACAGAAGAACCTGACGGCAGTACTGTAGAAAATTAGTATCATGCAAGTGTACGGCCACATTGCAGAAAGCTCGTCGAATTACCGAAAGCCATAGCGGTATGATACGCTGCGTGGAGCTGTGCAAAGGTATGCATTCATGTTCACCTGGAATTAGGCGAGCAACTCTGCGATGCAGCCGGCTACCGTAAAATTCTATGTGCACCAGGCTATTCTCAAAAGCGAGAAGGGCACAGATGTTACTGCTAAAGGGTATTGGCATGCTGACTAAACAGTCGCCGTAGTTGCGCCCCTGAGATGCAAGCTCGAATTCAGCCTAGAAAATTTCAAGAAACTTAACCCCGGCTTCTATCTCTGCCGGAACTAAACCAAATAACATATAGCGACGTAAATTCGCACTGGCGTAATGTTTGGAAGGTAAACATTCCCGTTCAAAAATTTTCCATGTAGTAGAGCATGTAAGGGCTCGCGTCCCCCTGAAAATTTGGGGGCGCGCCCCCCGGTTAAGAACCACTGCTATAACGTTATGATCAGTTTTGCGTTTTTTGCCTTTTACGACATCCTGCTCATTGTTTCTTGTTATTAGTAAGTTGCATGTTATATGTGGTTAAAAAGACATTGCCCTGAGGGAGCCCACTTGAATAGGTGCGCGAAACATCGGCTAACAATAAAATAATCGCCAGAAGAGCTAATTTATCTGCTTGGTTTGAAACCTGGTGGCAAATGCTACGAAACAACATGAGAAGCAAAAAGAACAGCATTTTTCGTAATAATGTTTTGTTGTCCACTACTGGACGATTCAATATTATGTAGGATAGGCGTGCTAAGGCAATAAACTTGGTCTTACAGTACGTGGTTTGTCGAAATGCTCAATCCATGTTGCATATAGTGTTTCAACTTTATGATGTTCTCAGGTTTCACCCTATTGTAATTATTAATGTACTTATCAATATATCATCTCCAAAGTCAAACAACGAAAATTTTAAAATTTTGAAGCACAGAGTGCATGGATATGCTTCTATGGGTTAACCTCAACACCTAAGGCTGAATTATTTTGCAGTCTGTCGAAATTATTACATCCCAGTAACATGGAATTATTTGCATTTCTGACGGTGATCTCGCAACATTGAGAATAATTAAATCTTCATTCCCAGTGTCCTTCAGTACATACAATAACCCTTGAGTTTTGGATCTTTCCACCACTCCACCTTAAAAATGCTAAGGCTACCACTTAATCTCTTGCTTTGGGCTTGCTTCATTAATGCAGTATCTCTACCACTTGAACTCACTGCAGCTAGCTAATATTTATAGCTTATACGGTGGTCACTTGCTTGCT
>JGI24158J21664_10011950_pt1 | contig 11522 bp, 6 predicted proteins | sample Ectturendosymbi3_FD_21664 | JGI IMG/M metagenome (IMG submission 21664)
GAACACCGTCCTTGTTACATCCATGGACGAACCCATGTAGGTATTTCGGATGTAGCTAAATGCGGAAAAGGTATCTTGGCCCACAAGCCAAATAATAAGATATTTTTTACCGTAACATTGTTGTGCTTAGTTAATTATCATTTCATGGCTTAGACAGACATCCGAGTAAACAACTGACAGCATGAAGCACGGTGGCAAGAAATGTACATCGTGGCTGGCAAGAAATCTACAACACAATTTTAGATATTTACAGCAAAACCTTCCGCCAATTCTTTGTTCATACAATTAGAGGTTGAAGCCTACAGCTGATACTTTCGCCATGCATTTTTGTAAGGAAGCACTGGCCTAGCGTACTATTTAGCCAAAGAGTGAAATATAAACCTATCCAGATCCTTGTGGAAAGTACGCAGATAGAGTGTTCCTGAACCTGTAACTGATGTAACACAGGTCATGACCCCTAAGGGGTGACAACGCTGTGATTTAAGATTAAGCAGTAGCCAATCAAGCATGGGTTCCCATTGTTGAACCTCGGTCCGTCCTCGCAGAAACTAGTCTGGTTGATAGGCCTAACTAACTGCCCGACAATTAACCATTTCCAAACGATTCACTACAGAAAATACATGCTAGAAAAACACATGAATCTTCAATTTATTGGCTTTATTTATTATGTCATATAGTTTCAAACGAAAAGCAATGGTACTCACCAAAGTAAAAGGTTTCACGGAATTCAAGCACTTCTCGACATATCACAACACTCCTCTGACTCTCTCATTTTAATTCTATGTTTTGGTACATTACCATTCAGAAATTGACTATTTATTTAGAACGGTTCTTCTATTCAAGCATATAATTATAAGACTGAAACTCTCTTGTTTTGATAATCTTATTACTAGTAAAGTTTACCCCATCACTCGAGTAAGCATGTTGTCACACAATTTAATTTTAAAGGAATTAAAACTTCATTAGACTACACTCAAGAGCAAACGTCTGCTCATTTGACTTGTGGTTGCTAGACCGATTCAGTCACACTCATGCTTCACAGCTATTAAATTAAGTCTCGATGTGCGCGGTAAAAGCTGTGCGATTGAAGGCGGAAATTTATCATTAATCAGGAATTAGAAGTTGCTGCTTTTAGTCGGCGGTTACTTCCATCTGTAGAAGCAACAGCATTTTCGTAAAGCCGAAGTAGGGTTAACTTACGAACACAGCCTAAGCCTAAGCAACTAGCATGACAAGGTTACGCTAGTGCAAACAGCATTTAGCCTGGCAGAACTTCATTCGGACAGGCCAATTTTCTGAGGTTTTTAAATTGGCATGATACCTGGTACAAGCCGCGGGTTACCACTTTTTATTCCTGACCATTGTCCGAAGTGAGTGCGATGCCCAATGTCAAACAATGACTTAACCTCAGCCCTTTGGGCCAGAGGCGGAACAAGCCAGTTTCTCTTTCCTGATCATTGTCCGAAGTGAGTGCAATACCCAATGTCAAACAATGACTTAACCTCAGCTCTTTGGGCCAGAGGCAGAAAGGGAAGACTCTTTCCAAGACTGACTCTCAGTCCAAATGAGACGCTATTTATACCAATAAATCGTCATGTGACTTGGAAATTCCCATTTTCTTCAGGTATTCCAATTGGTTACTGCTTGCGTAATTGTCCGATGCCTGGCTGGTTCAAATGCCTCCAGTACCTTCAGGTAAAATTTAGGTACTCGGGTTTTCACCAAATCGTGACTAGGCGTCTTGTGATTTCGCTTGTGTCTTGTGACCCGTCTCGTGACTTGTTTTAATAACGTTATTTTTAGGCTCAGCTGACTTAATAATGAGTTTTTATTGACTGCAGCCTCTTTTTGAATTTGTTCTGGCTGTTTCAGGATTGCGGACTTTTCAACAGGCCTACTTTCTGTACAGTAATAAAGTTGTTGCAGGCACTTGCCTATAACACTGATAACCATTTGCTCATGCCTGGTTTGACTGTCGTACAGCGTTCGGTCCGGTCTCTTGGCTCGAGCAGCAACACAGCTGCATGGAAAACGTCACCTTCAGACAATCAAGGAATTTGACCGCTCTTTTGAAGACAACCCTAGTCAACACTGCGCATGCTGGCATTCCAATTAGCCGGCATGCTCTAGCTAGTCGACTAGCGCCTCTATCTACAGTAATTGAATCAAACCTCAGTATTCAGCTTGCTGTCGTATAACCTATGGAAACGACCTACGTGAAAATAAAAAACCTATAAAAACGATTTTCACGTTTGGGAAGAAACTATGTAAACAAGATACCGACGCTTGGAATTCTATAATGAAGGAACGTCGAAGATATAAAGAATGGAGGGTATAGCTCCATGAAATACTAATGCGAGAAAAACCTGGATCTTCACAAGAATCTGAAAATGTTGATTTTTCGTTGCTATGCATACTACATTTTTGTCAAAGAAGCTTGTTTTTCTGTTTGCCTTAAGAATTTTAAATTTATCAATGTACATCACTTTCCACGTGAAATATCTTCTATGGAAACTGTAGCTAATGTTTCAACACCTTTGTGGTTGTGAAATTCTCTAGAATGAAGGACAGCGCAGCATTACGATGATTCTGTCTGCTCCTGCCAGACAGTTCGGTCAGGGCGGATGCAAGAGTTTCTTGTAGGCGAAACGAAAGTTTTCCGGACTTTTTGTTCGATCTATCTTACCACGAGCGTGTTAGAGTTATTTCTCAAAAATACTCTTTAACATAACAATTGCAAAAAATTTTGCAGAACCAGTGGTCCTCAAATGCCTTTTCCCTAATTTTTTTCATAAAGAAAAATATACCAATTTTTACAAACAGAAGTTGGTCATTTGTCTGCAGCACTATCGCCTAAAATATTTTACATAGCAAACCGAAATAATCTGGATAAAAATGAAATTATATATATATATATACGTTTCACGAATTTTATGACAATATTAAGAAGACGGAAATTTATTAGGGACATTCCAGATTCGAGCGTTGGAAATCGAAACAGAAGAGAATAAGGAATACATCTGGTCATGCTGCAAATTGCCGATGTTCGATTTTCCGATTTGAAAGTTTTTCAACACTCTGGTAAAAATTCGAAAATATTGAGGTACATTCGCTACTTTGTGGTGGAAAAACATGAAGGACTAAGAAATGGCACAAGGAGAGCTGTGATAAAACGGCAAACTTTTCTGCACAATGAAAACTCAGTAAAGAGTTAAAACTTCTAAAAACAAACGCGTTTTCATAAAACTGACGAGGTAAAACCACTTTGATTAACATGGTTCTTCTGGAAAAGTAATACATTCCAGATTAAAACCCTAGATAGCGTTATAGAGTAATTAAGATTTTTGGAATGAGTAATTTATCTTTACAATTACCAAGTAGAAAAAGATTTGCAATACGAATCGAAAGAAATCAAGCTCGCCAAAGCAATGCGTTTCAAAAATTAAATGTGACCTTACGATATAATTGTGCAAAGGCATTATTAAAAATTAAAAATAGCTACACTTTTTATACCGAACAGAAAGGCTGAGAAATTTTGGAAAAACTGTCGCACTGATTTCCGTGCTAAACCCCTTGTAAGGCTAATCTAAAAAATCCTGTTGAATGTAGAGTTTGTGGTTCGTGCATTTTACTTGTGTCACTAAACAACCAAAGTAAGAAATAAAGAAAATGAAACACGAAGTAAATACTACAAGTTTAAGTCTTTTTCGAAAAGTTTAATGCCACAATAAAAATCTGGATCTGCGATGAGTACAGCTTTTTAAAAATACTTTTATTTATTATGCAAGTCAGATGCTGGTAAAAATTTGCGAATATCGGCGATGCTTGTCTGTGATTGCACGAGTGCTGTGTGACTAGAAAGAAAATTCCTGAATTTGCGCCGCTAAGAAAATTAAGTTCAATGCGGAGAATTTGACGAAAGATTAAAATTTTCAAATGCTTCTTGGCAAAAATTACCGAAGTAAAATTATTTTATGTAACAAGTAACAACAATGTAGATTAAGACGCAGTTTCAATCAGTTATCCTTTATTCTTTGCATAAAATGCAGTAGCAAGTGACATACCAATCTGCTTGCAAAAAATAGTATTTTGTAGTTTTGCATTTTGGTTTGTTCTACTTTGAAAATGAGTAACACACATTTAATTTTTTTGGTGGGGCAAAACCGATGATAACACAGTTTATGCTATAAAAACGCCACCACCGATGACACTCTACTAAAGGCCTCATTTAATAGTTTTGATATATTAAAGAGTATTAACTGAAGTTATAACGAAAAGCAAATCATTGGAGGCATTCAAAGTAGCAGTTACTAAGCGTTGTTAAGTAGTTTGACTAAACGCGTGAATGCCGTCTCTTTCGCCATAGCATCGTTTGGCCGTACGTTGTTCACAATGTAAAAATAGAAGGAACTGTTTGCGCATATTCAAATAGTAAATTTATATTATTGTAGGAAAAGACCGAGTTTAAGGGGGGTGCATGTCACCTCCAACTTCGTCAATTGTTTTTGGACAAGGGGGGACGCAATATCTTTTGTACCCACAATATTTTTTGATAAAAAATAATGTAGCTGTCCAAATTTCGCTGCCAATATATTGCCAAGGAATTTGTGAGGTCCAATGATGCAAGTTGCCGTGTGTTTGGCAAAATTTAGGCGTACGTTTGGGTCATTGTAGGGCGCAGCCATGCCAGTTGATGGAATCTCAGAGATACATGTTCATTAATTGGAATTGCACTATGTAACTGCGAATCTCAGAAATACTTACTTTTAGTGTTTGTTTTTCAAAGAATAATTAATTTAATTTAATTAATGTGTTTATGACCAGACACGAAGTCCATAGTATGAACACACACACTCTGCAGAACGCAGGTCGATAAAAACAGACAAAACAGAACGTACTACAAGGCATTGAAGCCGGCGGAATCACAGGGTTACAGACCCTTTTTGCAACTGTATTGAAGACAAAACCATAGGGTTTTTTTGCGTTGTGTTTGTTTTATCTACTTTTGACAAATAATTCTTCAAGTGCTAATACTAAAGTTTGTATACTTAGCAAAGAAGCAAATACCTAGTAATCATGTCAAGTACTAGCACAGTACCCTAATGCAACTGCCATAACACCACTGGCGGAGCCAGGGGAACACTTGGGTCATGGTCCCTAAAATATCATTTCCATAAATTCCAATTTTACAAAAAGGTCGTACTAAGGTTGAGGGAACATGGTGATGTCATCGATACGCAAACAGTGAGATGCATAACCATGCACACCACACAAACTTTGTACCCCGCAAAGGCAAATAGTTCATACGTTAGAATGTAAGTATTTTCCAAAATGTTGTTGCATGCTTATTTTCGTAATCTTTTTCATCAACAAACTCTGTCGGATTTGTCAGAAATTTCGCAACAATGCAGTTAATCTGGTTAACGAAAAAACGAGTCATCTCGTGTTTGGTTGATGGTTCATGATACACAAAAGGGTGTACTGTAGAAATTTAAGATGAAATTTGTTGATGCTTCTGACGTTAACTGCAAAGTAGGAGATTTAGCAAAATGCTGGCTGGAAGGAGAGTAAAAAGCGTAGAACGTGCGATATTTACTTCTTACTGTAGGCTATTTAATCATTGACACTGAGTTTGCCTGAATTAGGTAAAATGTCTGTATAAAGATTCATGTCTGAGCACGGAGTCTCATTTGGCCTATTTGCCGATTACCACCTCTCATTTAGCAATTTCGATAATGAAGTACAAGCTTTTGTTGAAGTAGTAATCGGTGACGTCAGTTTGAAAAGAACGACTCTACCGGTATCAGTCAATAACTTAGGACGGGCCTATGCAAATGAGACGAAATGGTATAGGCGTATGCAGGGGCAACGAGATTAGATGGCGCCCGGGGCAAGAAGGAAGTTTGGCGTCCCCCTGTTCGAACCTGAGGTCTTTCGGAAAGTACGTGAGATTGTTGGGACTTTCGGTGCCCCCATAGTGATATAGCGCCCGGGGAATTGTGCTCCTCTTTCCCCCTCTCGTTACGCCCCTGAGCGTATGGCTATTTTTCTGGTTTACTTTTTGCAACTATTTGAACAAGCCACAAGTTAAAGTTTTTTTAAGTAATAATCTGTCTTTCTTAATCTATAGATTTCTTGTAGATAACTTATTGGGCATGACGCAATAAGTGAAAATTTCCTAGACGGTTTCAACTGTTTGTTGTTTATATCATCAGCACAGCAAAGATGAACTTAAACGAATTTTTTATAAGTTGATCATGTTACTTGAAAACAAAAAGTTGCCGTGTCTGCAGGAGTATTCTATGTTGTTCATTAGTGAATCAAGCATTTCTAAAACATTTTCGTAATTGCATTGTGGAACTTCAAAGGTTTGCAAAAATGTGTAAGCATCTACCGACGATTTCTGTAGGAAAATAGTCAAAACAAGCAGACAATAGCAAGTAAAAGATTGTTTAAAATCATGATCAAATAACCATGAATAGTAAACAGCACGATAACTTGTAAATGTGTTCATTTATTCCGTCTGGTGTTGTGATTTATTTAGGAAGAGGAACCATGAGCGTCGGAAGGGGGTCAGGGGGCACTGCACCCCCCGGATTTTGAAATTTGACATTTTCCTAATAAATGTTTAGCAAAAAGAGTCATTTTCTTTGTTTCGAGTGGGTAAATTGAAATTTCACCACTTTTCGCCCCCTCTGAAAAATCGTTTATGCTACCACTGGTAAAATCCACTATTGACCCCCCCTGGAAAAAATCTCTCCGACGCCCATGAATGCAACCAGTCCGGGACTGCTTTGCAATATCTTAACGGGAAGTAGGGCTTAGAAATGTAAGTCTGTGTTGTGAAGTTTCACAGGAAGGTACTTGGTAACGATGTATATTTTAATTTTTACTGCGATATTTTATATTATTGATGAAGTTGGAGAATAATGTTAACAATACACTCACTAAACCCTAAGTACATTTTTTTGTCTTTTATGGTGTTCAAAGTAATGCATTTTGTAAGCGTTTACCAATTAAGCTTTTTGCTGGACGTTTCAGAATTAACCTCGCGCAAGCCCTTCATTAACTGAGTACAGGGGTGGATCCAGCCAGTAAGTTTGGGAGGGGCGATGTCAATAATATTTGGTAGACAAGTCTTACAACGGCTTCGCTACTGTAAAAGAGATGAAGTATACTTTACAACATTGCTGTGACAAAACAATGGACGACGAAGTGGCCTTATATCGCAAATTTAGTTTTGCGAATTGTACAAAATTATGGTGGATATAATTACTTTCGAAGGTTTTAGGGGGGAGATCGCCCCAATCGCCGCCCCTGGATCCGCCCCTGACTGGGTAACGGTGCACACTCTTCGAAAACTGGGATAATTAGTAAAAGAATAAAGCTCGAAGAGTAAAAGAGTAAAAACAAAGTTTTGGCCTTTTGAATTTTTCGTGAGAGTGAACGCTGCTTCATATTCATATTTTAAAAAATTATGTGACAACATATGACTTAGTTTCGCTTTGTCTTCTTCAGCTTAAAGCAAGATGCTAACAGCTGTTAGATCTGGTTTAACTAACTTCCTTTTTCAGCAAACTAATAAATTATTTCAACCTAACCTTTTGACCTCAAAGCAGTGTGATCCAACCACAGGCCCGCGGGCGGCATATGGCCCGCTACAGCGTTTTCAGTGGCTCTCGCGGAAGCATTCAGAAAATATCTTAAAATCTGAAATTTGTTGAAAAGCGTGTGAGGTTACATTTGTTTCATTGAATTGCCAGCGCTGGATAAAGTGTATTTGCACAAGAACAATTAATAATAGCTTTTGTGTGTATCATTGTTGTTTTTGTTTCATTTATTTATTTTACGATCACATTACTGTAGAAGATATAGTTCTCCGCTAATCCTCCGCTTGAGCACCTGCCTGTATAGACTCTGAGTTTTTTCGGTGCCCCGGCGTTCGTCGTCTTGATGAGTACATCTGGCGCAACGAATTCAGTACCGCCAAATAAATATGTCTATCTATCCGCTAAACACAGCTTACTCAAAGCGGCCGTCGAGCCAAATTAATTGCCCATGCCTGCAATAGGTAATTTTAATTAGAACAAGCATAACATCTTGTAATAAAAAGTATAATACTAACGGTTTTAGAGACTGTAAAGAGCTTCTGATAATTAGTCAGCAAAGATAGGTTTCCCAAACTGAAAGATTTCACACTGAAAATGCACTCGATGTTTGGAAACACGTACGTGTGCGAAAGCACGTACATTTTCTACGATGAAGCAAGTCGAATCTAAAAACAAAAATTGAACGGCAGACGAAACAAATGGATGTTAGTCTCCGACTTTCTGCCACTAACACTGGTATTGCTAAAGGAACGATAGTGTCAGAGAAACCTCGATTACAGGCATACCACTGATAGAGATTTGTAATAAATTGCTATTTGCTATTGTCTAATAATTTCAATGACGCACTCACACTTATCTTCCCTTTTTAGTTTTGAATCTTGTGAATCTCACATCATTTTACTGGAAATGGCCATCACGTCACGTTTTTGTAAAATGACCCCTAGGGAAAAAAGTAGTTGGCCCACGCTGCCTCAAAGTATGAGCGAGTTGAGACAACCGGTGAAAGGACAATTTCCAATACTAACGTATTCTTTGCTTTGTGCTATAAAAACTAAATATTTCCCAGGAGTAACATAAGATTTCGTACTAAAATCGTTGAAACAAGCAATCTATAGCGCTAATTCCGATGCGTAAACCAACCAGCAACGTATAAAAGATCTGACATCACACACGGCATTGGTAGCATAGGCTATACTTCGTCGTTTTCAATTTTTGTTCAACACTACCGCCATTCTGAGTCCTTTCCAACTACATCTCAAGTTAACAGATGTACGTATCTATGAACATACAAACAATGGCTTTCTGTCATTTGACCACCCAACTTCGTGACGTTGAGAGGTCGAAACGTGATATCACGAGTGGTAATTGAAAATGCTACATTAGGAATGGCTGAATGCATACCATGTCCGTGAGTAAATGTATTTTGTTTAAAAAGTAATATTTTAAGTTGTTATGATGAAGTTATTTTAGTTGTTATGATGAAGTTATTTTATAATATTTTGAGTTGTTATGATGAAGTTATTTTTGTCTGCTTTTATCAACCTGCGTTCTGCAGAGTGTGTGTGTTCATACTATGGACTTCGTGTCTGCTAACAAACAAATAAATTAAATTATGCTAGATGAGAAAAATGGTGGACTTGGTAAAACACTAGCCTGCAAAGCTATATTTCTTACCCATAATTATCATTTCAGTAAGCTGATCTCACAGTATAGTGACCAGCAGTCCACCACAAGCATTGTCAATATGCTTTCGTCTTACTTTTAAAAAGCTGCAAAATTTTAGGATACTTGCTTACACACTTCAATTGCTAGTTTAAAGTGATCATTACCGTACGGAACATATCTACCTTACTTTCATTACTTTGATTGAAACTTTGTCTGAAAACATATGGTCGTATCACCAGCATCAGTGCTTTTGCCACGAAGCACAGTATACTGGCCCGGAATAGTCCAGTTGTGCGCCGTTGCACAAGCTGATGGCTTGCACGGTAAACTACTGTAAGTGAACAAACGCAAGACAAAATCTTGCATGAAAACTGATCTTGTTAACAACTATGGCATTCCCTAATTACCAAGTATTCATGATTACATCCTTCTAATTTTAAGAGTTTGTAATTATCCAGCCATAATAACAACGTTTAAAACGAGTCATGTTCACAACACCACGCTATACAGTTAGGTCAACAATTTTAACAATAGATGTTGTTATTCAGACAAGTGAGTTACTTTTTAAATAAACACCGTCTGTAGCTAACATTGATGATTCACTATAGCAGGGTACCCAAACCTTTTTTGTCCGAGGGCCACATAAGTTATTACACAACAGTTCGAGGCTCGGAGATCTTACGCAATTTGATTGTTTCAGGATGTGTCAAATTCTACCAAATCAATGAATGTTTCGTGCAAATATTATATTTTATTATTGTCAAAATGTCTTCGCGGGTCGGATGGAGTGGCGTCGCGGGCCGAATTTAGCCCGCGGGCCGTAGTTTGTAGACCTTGGACTACAGACAAGCTTGCATGAGCGTCCGCAGGGGGGGAACGGGCATTTCCCCCTGGAAATTGGGACTAAGACCCAAAAATTTCCAGAAAACCTAACGTCAGCAGATTAATTCCGATTAGTTGATTTAATTCTTGCATTGACAGTTTATTTGCCGGTACGACACTCACACTGCACAAGAACCAGGTTCACTGTTCTGGTGTCATGCAGTGATGAACAATAGCAAGGCAATAAAACTTCAAAGGTTCACTTCAAGTAACCCCTAACGGTAGAAGACGTTTTGCCGCATATGACTGCTGAACGCAGACATCTTGGCAAGTAATGCAGCGAGACAGTGACTGCTGATATAGCGGAAAGGCACGTAGTTTTATACGGCGTGAAAAACAGCATGGGAATCAGCATGAGTCTGTAGCAATGCTTCCACAAGTTTGAAAAATCCATTGTAAGTGTGAGACTGAGTGTGACCAATGAGCCTGAGCATAGTCGTAGCCAGGGAGGGTCAACTGGGCCATTCTCTCCCAAAATTTCTAGCGTATCTCGCCATGACGCGCTTTGAGAGCAGTGTCCTAAACTAAAGATTGTTGCTTAAAGTTAAAGTCAAAATATTTGGCCTTCCAAAAGTTTTGAGCTGGCTGCGTTACTACGCTTGAGTGAATAACTTATCAAACTTCGCTTTTGCAGGTTTCCTCTTTTCACACAGTGTAAAACTACTTAGCTTGTTAGAATACGTCTATGCAGACTTATAGGAATACGCCTTAATCGATGAAGGTTTTTTCTGACTTCTGAGTGACAACTGAGTGCAAAACTGCATTTGCTGTGGCCACGGGCGTCGGAAGGATTTTTTCCAGGGATGGACCAATTGTGCATTTTCCAGGGGAAGCCAAAAATATTTTTGCAGTGCGGCCAAAGGTGACAAAAGTTTATTTTAACCACTCGCAACTATGAAAACAACCTTTTTTTGGTAAAAATTTGATGGAAAAATGTCAAATTTCAAAATTCAAGGGAGTGCCTTGACCCCTCCTGCCACCCTTCCGACAGCCATGGCTGTGGCAACTTTTTATAATTGATTTCCTCAATTTTTGTAAGCCTGCATGGCAGCGCCGGATTTAGATGGTGGGGGGCCCGGGGCCAAGGCTTGGTGGGAGGCCCATGTGCGGATACAAAATGTTTGGATAGGGGATGATCGATGAAGTCACTGGTATTTCCACATATCATTAATATTATGACGTAATCTTGTGACGTCACATTTGTTAACACAACTGTAACAAAATTTTATGATGCAACATCGTATTTGACAATGATTAGTGATTTGTGAAACTGTTGCAAAACCAGTCGCTAGAAGCATCGCATCTTCTTTTTTGAATACAGGGTGTTTCACAATTGTTGAAACAAAGCGATTGGGCACAAATCCA
>JGI24158J21664_10011951_pt1 | contig 11521 bp, 8 predicted proteins | sample Ectturendosymbi3_FD_21664 | JGI IMG/M metagenome (IMG submission 21664)
TCTTTTGATACTTTGGATGACCTGCTGGGGTTTCGGGTTCAAAAGTTGTGATGTAAGTTGGTAAAAATATTTGACTAATTAGATAATTAATTAATTTATTTATTTTAGATCATAGCTTTTGAACCAGAAATGCTAGAAAGTTGATCAAAGGCTTGGACTCGAGCCTAGTTTCCAATGAAAACTTCAGCGAAACACTTTGGCTTAGCGGTTGGGCCCTAGGCCAGGCAACATGAGCCAAAATGACCCCAAAACTACTTCACTTATGACATCAGTCACAAAAAATTCACATCCCCAACCAAAAATTTTTTTTCGAGTGCAATCTACTAGACTGGCCGATCCGTTTGAGCCGTTGAACAGCTCTCTAGCACAATCGGCGGAGGAGCTAGGACGTTGGTAAGGCAACCGAAAACTGCTGTTTTTTAGGCTGAAATCGAAGTACGAACATATCGTACACCGGTTCTCAATTTGTTGAAGATCGAATCCAGCATATGGCAAGTGATATTAGTTAGCATCTTACTACTGACATACAAAGGCAGCCTGTTACTGCATGTACTGCAATGAAAGCGCATATATAAATCATCATGCAAGGTTAGCAGCAATTTTGTGTTATGCTGTTGGTGACATCATGAGAAAAGAATTAGTGAAGCTGGTGTCTTTGCCTCAAAGAACACAAGGGTTATTATCTACAATGCTGTGATGGAGGCTTTCGTGTCACGAGGCATCAGCCCAGAAAAGGTGGTTACTAGCAATGGAGCACCTTCTATGGTGGGTAGGGTGCATCTGAAAATAGGGTTTATGAAAGTTTGCACAATTTTTTCGGTCCATATCTCATGGTGTGCCACTATGACACGTAAACAAACATGCAAAAATTCAGCTCAATCGGAACATTTCTAGGGGGTCCGCACAGTAATCTAAAAGTCACGTATTTCTAAAATACGCTTTATTAATTTTATTTTTCGGCTTTTCTTCCTTCTATACTTCCATATGGATACCAGCAACACAAACAGGTGGAAAATGTTCACACAGATTCACTTATCAGTAGAATTGCACATATTTAATTTCCTTTTGCAAGATTTTCTTCTCAGATCTGGCTTCTCATCTCTAGACTTTTCAACAACTTGAACAACAGTTTGATAATTTTCCTCAATTTTTGCGGCAGACAGAAAATCATGAACTCATGCAAATACTGCGTTCTGCAAGGTCATTAGTGCAATTTAATGATCAAATTTTCTGCTTGGCAGCTTTGTAACTGGCATTCCTTGGCCATTCACAAATTGGCTGATTCAAAAAATTTGTTTTAATGCCAAGAACTTGAAAAAAGAACCAAAAATCAATGTCAACCAATTCACTCAACTCTGTGACTTCGGGAAGTTCAAAAAACTTTGGTGTACCGTAGCCTGTTCCAAATCTCGTGCTTGGCAATGTAGGCATTGATGTGACATTTTCATTGGCAGAATGTAGTGCTGCCACAATTTTCCTTTTTTGATCATTTTCCATTTCATCACAAAACGGAGTAATCGGTACATATTCAGATGTCAGATACCACAAGTGCCTGTTAAATGCGCGGATAGCACTCTCAGAATCTCCAGAATCAATACTTTGGTACTCTACCATTTTCTTAGATAGATCGAAATCATTGAACGAAGCATCTATCACTTTTGGGCATTTCAACCACCAGTGCACACGTTATTTGCTGTCTTGTGGTTATTGTTCCCGCTGGCATCGCACTGATCTGATCTAATAAGCACAGCTTTATTACATACAGTAGCTTCGCCATCCAAGGGGCCTTGTGTAAAGCACCGGGCCGTTTAATACTTACAGCTTTCTTGGTGTGACTAATGCAGTACAGAATGGTCAATTCTGTCAACTCCCCGTAGTCATCGTGCACGACATCATAATCCATGGAACACTGTGGTAAAGTTTCAGCACAGAGCTTTTCTGCAAGCAGTTGCCCCTCTTCATTTATTGTCTCAATGTGATATGTCTTGATGGGCGACTTAGGCATAAGGTTTATCATATTGTAATTCGTTCTCAGTCTTTTGAAAATCGAAGTTTGAGGTGACTTACTGGCTTCTATGCGAAGATCTTCGAATACATGACTCAAGATTAACTCCCCAATGTGATTTCGACAGCCCGACCATAGAAGGGCTCTCCCCAGAACTTGTTGCAGAGAGATACAGGCAGCACTCACATGTCCTGTATTCGAAGATGTGGTATGAAATACCATATTAACTACATGGTTCTGACAGCCCCGGTCATGTAACAATGAACTGTTGCACGGCTTATAATGGTTCCAGACAGTTTATCAGTGCCATGTTGGTATTTTGGAAAATTCTTAAATGTTTTGCAGAATCTTGTGTGGCGACAGCTACAGTAAGTCTATCTTCATCTTTGTATTTATCATCAAGAGTAGAAAGAATTTTGGAATCCCAGTGTAAACTTAATAATGCTGCTGGTTGCCATTCACGATGTATGGCCTCTGCGGTTTTGGCATTTGTTAAACAACGATTTTTCTCTGTGTAAGCATACGACGCACAGATTCTCTCTGGATCGTCAGCGACTTCACACACTAAAGCCTCTTTGTAAGCGGCCTGCTGAGCTGGCGTCATTTTGAGACATGTAGCCAAAGTAGTTAGTTTTGGAGACTAAAGACATTTCTTGGAATAATGCTGAAGTTCCTGGCTCTGTGTACAGAGTTACAGTATATATATCTTTGGCCGTATGCCAGGAGGAGGGGTGTATGACTCTTCCTCATCATCTTGCAGACCTGTCTAAGAGTCACTGTCAGAATCCCCATCAGTGGCCTTGAATTCATTTGATTTTCGCATTACTTCCTTCTGTTTTCTCACGAGTTTGTGCTCTCTCTTTCAGCTTTTCTATTGGCTTTTTTCCTAAGCTTATTGTCACAGGATCCCATAGTGATCTGTCGATCTGTTTTCATAGAGTTGAGAAAAAGCACATCATGTTCATGGACTAAGCGGTTTTCCACATCTGCTGGCCATATTGCAAACGNAGTCCTCAGACGTTTTTCCTCATCCAATAATTTTCTCGACGATTCTGAATTTCTCCTTCCTACTGGNATGGNTCGTAACTTTGCATTTAGTGTGGCAAGAGATATAATTTTCTCCTCAACTTTCTTTTCTGTGATGGTCGGTATGGCTGCTTTTTTATAAAACGGCAATGATGCTTTTACAACAATTTTAGCACTATCCTGTTTGAGTCTGATTGGTCAATGTTGAATTTTGGCAGTTGAACAAGTAGCACCGTAGCACTTGCTCACAGGTTGGTAAACAACTTCCCGTAATATGACCATCGACTTGGGTTATAGGAGGACCCAATCCATAAACTGGGATCCTTGAAGACATTTTAGGACTGACAACTGAAACTAGATCAACCTGAGATAAATGGGAATGATTTACTATTGAGATATGACACAACAGAATTCAGATCAATACATCAGGTCTACTTATTACCAAATGTAGTCATTATTCATCGCTGCAAAGCATTCACCAAATATGGCTATTGTCGTAATTAAGAGACTTACGAAATACGAGCATCATCATAGTTGTGAAGCATTACCATATATGGACATGCTTCATCACAGGTTCTTTAGCGCAAAATTGAAGTTTCTGCTACAAAAAACATACATCTCCATAAGGCTATAGTAAGTTCTGCAAAGGCTCCAACCTAGGCAAAAATGATAAAAAAGAGCTTAAACAGCCTGAAATAGTTACTAGTGGTCATTAGTTAACATGAAGTTGACACATGAAAAACTATGAAAAAAAAAGGATAAAAATGAAAAAAACGAAATTTTTGAAGTCAACGTGGACCCCCTAGACATTCTCAGAATCAAATTTCCTTTTACGTGAGTTGTTTCTTAGCCAAGCCTCACATGAAAATCATAGGGCGCAAACGATTTGAAACAACACGATTTTGAAATGCACCCTAATGGTGGAGGCAACATTTTGTTTCGTACAGTTCTTTGTTAAAGTAACAAAACATCAAGCCATTCAGTTCCTTTGCATTGTCCAGCAAAAATTTTGAGAGTGTTCTCAGAGACGTCACAAAAATAGTAAATTACATCATGGCTCATGCTCCAAATTGTCTACAGTTTCAATTGACGAGGTTCAGGCACAATATAAATGTTTACTTATGTACAATAATGTCCAGTAGCTGAGCAGAGGACGAGTCCTGTAGAGATTTGTAACCTGCTGAGATGAAATTTAGAAAATTCTACATCTGCAGGCAGACAATCTTACAAGCCATCAAGAAATCTATGAGGAACTTTGTAGCAGCTGCAAAGGTGAATGTTATCAAGAGATTTACTATAATTTAGTAAAATGGAGACAACCCGCTATTTCTCACTTTTCCAGATCAAGCCAAATTTGAAGAACTTGATCTTTCTTGCGTACACTAGTTAGATTTAGAAAATCTAGAAATGGCGCTATTGGAATTTCAAGAAACCCTATCTGGAAAAATGCATTCTACAACCTGTAACGATAGGAGGGATGACAAATCACAACACACTTAATTCTGAAAATTAAATTATTTTAAAGTTTGGAATTCTTTGCCCAATAATTTAAGTCAATGAAAGCACCGGGGATTGCTTTCCTTACTTTGTTTGGATTATCTTATGCTTGTGAGCAGCTGTTTTCAGCTATGATTGATATATCTGACACCAGAAACAGACTAACAGATGACCTGAATGCTGCATAGGCTCTCAAACTTACGAAATATGAGCCAAGGTTAGACAAATTGTCAGCAAGCATGCAACAGCAAAAATAACATTAGTAGTTCAAAGCATGCCAAAAGGAAACTCTTACCTTTCAATAAAAATTGTTTTTATCAATGGAAGATCTGCTATTGTGTATTTCTTTTAAGACAAAAGATGTTAATGCATGTTTTTATAACACCAAACCTCAGTTAGCTCATTCAGCTTAAATTGCCGTGTTGGCACTTTGGAATACATAAATGAGTTCAGGGTTGCTGTTCAGGCGCTCGGTCTATACAAAGTTCGCCATCACTGGCCTAGGTCCTAAGTAAATCACTTTTATTTCATACATTGCAAGCTGGCTAAAGTTCAAAACCTTTTTAGTTGAGTATTTGATTGAAGCACAAAGGTTAGTTTACTTTCGTTTCTAAAGCCGATATCGAAATAAAATTCTCAATTATAGCAAATGATTTTTGGGTTTTGTGTAATTACATCTCACATTAATTCATTTACACGAAGGTTTTACAATACTAAATATTCCTAGGAAAGCTCGCGGGCCGGACTTAGGGACCGCTGATATGAAGTATAGTATAAGCTGTTCTGCATATGAAGTTGAGCTTTAGATATAGTGTCAAAGTGCGACGGAATAAATTTGACGGCGTAATTGATTGTGATTAGTGGAAACTGTTAATAATTGTTACCATTTTTGACGAAATCAACTTTCAGCAGTACTTTTTAGCTGCCCCTGTTTCGACGGCGTACGTTGATTTTCCTTTGCGCTATCAAAGTTGGTTTTCATCAATCCGACTGCACTTCCTCTGGTGTTACAATAAACTTAATTGTAACTTTGAATACTTTTTTGCAGAGCCCCACATTCTACTTTTTCGGCGTGCAATTACTAAGCCAAAGCAATGTTCATGACCCTGGGTTGAATTGTTCCAATCATCTGGAAGACACAGACTTTTGAAAACTACGGACTCTTCGTGGTTTTCTTACTCTTCGATCGCATACTTTCTTCGATCTTTATACCTTTGTGTGGCTGATAAATATTGATGTAACAGTCCAACTCTATGTCTCTTCTCTTTTTCCTTCTGCAACCGTACGGTTTAGCAGTCTGCGACTGTGGCCTGCTTGCATCAGCATTCCCGAAGATGATTAAATCTGCCAATCGTTTTAACCGGATAAACCTTGACTGGTATTATGTGTCATGTGATATAAAGAACTTCGTCGCGCTCGATTCCTGTGCTGTATTTTGAAGCTGTGTTTGTTCAGCTGTATTTTTAATGTACGACGGTATTGGTTTTGATTAACTTTCGTCGTTGTCGGCGATGCTGAGGTCAATCTCGGTATCAGACTCGTTTGGCATGGTCGAGTGTTTCAGATTTCAAAATGCTGTAACTTTGATGTTAGACAACGGAGCAATATGTTATTTCTGTGAGTGTAACATGTTGAGTAGTCGTTATCGATCTAGAAGTAATATGCTCGGCCAAACTGCGTTTTTTTGCTGGACATGGAATTTCACGTAGTAATAAAATTTTGTTAACGTTATCGTGAGGAGGTGGTTTTTACAAGTGTCAAACAGGTTTCGGACGAACGACATTTTTCACTCACAAGGAAGCAACCGCAACTGAGCCGTTGTTACCAGTTTCTCAGCAATCGATTGGCACCCACTATTGTAAAATTGAAGGCAATCGCTACGAGCCGAAAATGACATTAGCTCCTACCACCATTTTGTGCATCCGGGTAAATTTTCATCACTTTACTAAATCTGAGTGATTGCATCAGGTGGACATGGTGTACAGCGGTTTTGCAAAAGGAGATGATAACCAACGTACAGTATTGACGTTAATCTGTGAAATCTAATAGCTATACCTAGAAATACTGTAATAAATCCACTTCAAGTAGTTATTCTATTGTGGTATGCATTCCTCTGGATTGTTAAGAAATTACCCAGGCCTGGCTGCATATTTTATTAGGTCTATTCTTGTTATGCAATGTATATTTGTCAAAACTGAGATGAGTTTTTTAAATACGCTTAGCTGGGTGTACTTCTATGCAGTGAACAAACAATATCTTCGCGATCATTGTTATTCATTTCATCTACAAATGCGTTTGGATCAGTCAGAGTGATTCAGTGGAAATAAACGGCTTGGCCCTATCGCAAAACAAGCAGAAACGTTCGTTGCTGACACCAGCCCGTTTCGTAAATTGCAACCTTACCAAGTGCTTTCTCCTGCAGCATTTTTTACGTTCTCATACTGATCTAAAATTTGCTATTGTATGTCTAGACTAGGTATACTGCCTGAAAATACAGTACAATTTGCCTAATTCGTCGCTTCAAGGGGATTAGAAAAAAGTGACGAATTATGCAAACAGGTGAAAACTCTACCATAGCAGCTCGTATACTTTATGATAGTAACTCGTATATTGAGTGCTTTTATTTGCAGTAAAATACAACTTCACGAGGTTATGGTTGCTTACTAAATTATACTTTTTGATTGCTCTACTCTATCTGGACTCTTGCATTTAATCTAGCACGTTTGAAATCTTTAATACACTTTAAAGACTTTCTGGGTTCTCTCAACGAGGAGTCGGGTCGAACTCCGCACCTCGTGCATAAATTCGATAAACAAATTGCGAGGTGCAACAATTCCCTTATAATGATTCTTAATTTGCTTGAATTCCCACACGTGTTAGACTAGCTGCTTAAACATCACAACCGAAACTGCAAATGACGGATTAGCCCAACAAAACGCTTAGGGATAGGAGGTGATGAATTAGACGTACATAAATGTACACAAAAGATAGCAATTCTGCCGGGACCGACGAAAAAGTGACGAATTAGACAAATTCTACTGTACCTTGCTTGCCAAATCAACTAAACAGTTTTCTATATTGCTCTTCTATATCAGTGGTACTTAACCTGGGTTCGACGAAGGTCATCTGAAACATGCAACCCATTTTTACTTTCTGTTATATTGGGTAAAAATCGGGATCGACAAAAGTTTGGAAAACTGCGTTAAGGGTTCGGCGTGTATGTAAAGGTTAAGAACCAGTTCTATATCATTCGTACGTCTTTTGGATAAACATTAGTAAGATTTAGACAGGATTTCAGAACCAAAGTCTACACGAAAGAGAAGTTCGCACCCCGCGTATTCACACACCTCGTCAGAAAAGATTTGTCATGCTGAATATGCAGCTCTCACAATCCTTTATCAGGGAAAAGTCCTTTCAACTGAAAAAAGGTCAACCACGTCAAAAAAGCCACCATTTGTAAATCTGGCTTGAAAACAGCTAAATTGGCAACCCTTAACTGCAGTTTTTTTGATTGATTTATTTGTTTCATATGACTCAGCTAATAAAATGAAACAATACAAAGAGCCATCCCGCAATAAGGACATCAATTATCAATGAACATTACAATATATGAACACACCATGGAAAAATTACTGATCAATGAGTGTCACATAGGTTTGGTGAAGGATAGGGTTGCCAGATCACGTAATTTTTTCAAGGGCATTTTTGTTTTGTGATAATTAAAATTTCAATTCATGCCTACTTTGAATAATTTTCAGATATATACTGGTGTAGCACATATTTTCAAACAACCTTGCTGAAAAACAATGGGTAATCAACCACATTTGTTAAGAACGTAAAGTAGACTAAATACAGTGTTACATGAAGGCTACATTTTACACGTTATTCCGTTAAATTACATTGTTTAATTTTGATTCTTGAATGTTCAAAATAGTTCAAAAGTGAACAATTTCCCAATTATTCAAGGACGCCGGAAATTTATCAAGGACAACAAAATGTCTTTTAAGAATCATGGACATAACAAGTTTTGATAGAAAATTCAAGGAAAGTCCTTGGCGCTCAAGGACATCTGGCAACCTTAGTGAATTCCCATGGCGGTCAACTAGCAGAGGTGGCCACGGATCCGGAGTGCCGGATTCGACTACGGCGAACTCTGCCTTTTTCATTCGGGGACAGAGTAAACAATTTATGAAAAACCGGATCCGGAGTCACTTGTCAATGTCGGCAGAACAGCAGGAGTCTGCGTGGTCTTACAGCCTACATGTCTTTTCTTAGGTAGAAACTTTGTTCAATTTCGGTTGCATCGATGATAGCCGCGGTCTGAATTGGAGACAGATTCTCAAATTTGAAAAATTTTTGGAATCAGATCTGGATTCAAAAAGTTTGGAACAGGAGTCGGAGTCTGAAAATGTGACCCCGGCTGCCTCCGCCATCTAGTTCCAGACAACCAACACCGTAGTGCTAAAGCTGCAAAGCTTTTTGTTTCATGTTTTTCGCTTTGAGTTGCATTAGACATTTTAAAAAACAAGTGACTTCAGTTATTCTGGATTCAGTGTGACCAACGACGATCGGATTTTCCGAAGAGAAAAGTTTATAGCTTGACGTCATCTACGGAGGAAGATGTCACAAATTCACGGTAATTCAACCCAGCCAGACCAGTAATCAGGGATTGGGCAACAGTGGTGTACAGGATCCGGATTTTGGAGTCCAATCTAGCCCGATATTAGGATATATTTGGATTGGTTTCGATATCGTTTCCGATTCATCCGGATTCGGATTATCCAAATGAAGTACATTGCGGCCATGCAAAAAATTCATGTGGAATAATAGTTGTATCACAAAAAATTACAATTTTTCAAAATCACATTAGCAACAATCTTGTGTTCTAGTTTTCCTCGGTAAAATGCAATGTTACCTGACGCTCGGGATTGTGACTTTCAGACTGAGGACATATCAATTCTCAGGCAACTTGTTATTTGGAACTGTGTGAAGATGAGCATGATTCTGTTGTTTTAATAAGAGGGAGCCAGTCGTTTGTCTGATGAAACATGTCTGATTTTTTAAATAGGGCTATATTTGTTAGTAGAAGTAGATCATAGTAAAATGTTGGTGATATGTTTTATAGTAGGGGAGAACGGGGTATGTTCAACCATTTTATGCCATTGCTCCTTTTGTGTAGGCACTAGAAGCCTGAAATTGGGGCATTTGGTAGCTAAATCCATTTAAGACATTTACACGTAGGTTGTATGACATAGTCTTATATTCTTACCATAAATTTAAAAGGAAAACCTCACTTTTACGGTTCAACTTAGGCTACCCAATGCGTGGGGTAAGTTGAACCAGGTAGTGGGGAAGTTGAACCAAAATAAATATCTGCCACAAAAGCGAACTGATGCAGAATGAAATGTCCGAATATTTACACTTGGATGAACGTATTCAAAAACATTTAAATCCGTTGTAAGCACATCTAACCATTGATGCATGAGGAAGTGGCGGAGTAGGTCTACTTTTACTTGAGTAAATTTACCTGATATTTGAAGTCCGAGAAAAATACATGTGTCTTTTGGTCGTTCCAGGGACTTCTGGAAACGGGAGTATCTTTACAATGACCCATTTTGAAAAACGACCATTCTTCACCAAAGTTGAAAGCGACAGCTGGTCTTCCTGTCGCAGGGTCATATCTTCCTCTTTTCAAAAATTTCCTTCGCATTCTCTAATTATTTCATCAATACTCACAACCAATGGGTGTAACATATGAAAGAGTTTTTTGCCAGTTAAGCTCACAGCAGGGCAGATAAAAACAGTACGGTTATGTGGGGAGANTTCATTAATATTTGGTTAGTCAAGTCTCATTACTGCGTGACTATCGTGAGGGAGATGAAGTATACATCGCAACACTGCTGTGACAAAACAATGGACCGCAAAATGGCCTTAAATTGTGAATGTTGTTCATCCGCCACGTGTAACATGGCAGTAATGCACAATGAGTGTGCAGCAGAGTGCACTAGGTTTCAGCGTTGTCAGATTAAAATTTCTGTAAAAAGCCAAATAATGCTAAAAAGAGGCCAGAAAAGGGCCAAACCAATTGTTTACAGGCCAGAAAAAAAGAAAAAAAGCCAAACTTTATATGCAGTATTGCCATTACTTTGTCTCAAAAACGCATAAATTACAAGCATATCAAAAAATTTTTTCTTCGAAATTAAGTTAAAATCTTGCTTGGCTACTGGAGCACTGATCTTCCTTGACTTTTCACGGTTTGTAAAATTGCATACTCTGTGTACAATAGGGCAACAGATTGCATACTGATCCATTGGCAGCTTTCTTCACAAATGCAAAAGTAATTTTCCACTAACTCCCGCATTTACGACCAGAATCATAAGAGCCTTTCCACTTCAACGTCACTGTCGCATTTCTATCGCAGAGACGCAGACCTGTCTGCAGAGGTGTACAAGATCCGGGTTTCAGGACTCGATTCCGGCAGGATTCAGCAAATTTTGAACAAACGGGATTGGATCCGGACTACGGTTTTATTAAAGCTTCCGGTTCAGGATCAAAATTTTCAAATTTCATTTTTTTGGTATTTGACGCCAACACAATCATAAAAAAATTTTGGCAAAGATTTAAAGGATGTAATATGGTTTGCATCAATTGCAAATGTGTGAAAGGCCCCGTTACACCAGACGTGTCGTGCACTGCAGAGCATCAGTCCACCACCACACCATCCCACCGGTCCACTGTTAGGCTTTTTTGAGCCACTCAATACAGCATGGTATCAGGTAATATTTGTAAATTGTGGAGTTGTCGAGGTTAGAGATGTGGCGTTGCTAAGCCTATTTTGCTGTAATATCTATTTTAGTGTGCATCAATATCAGCTAGTGCCTATTTACTTATCGGTTATGTGTGGTGAATGTATGATTACTTTGTCGTTGCCACGTAGTGGCGCCTGCAATCTTGCAATCCTTAATTGTGCCCCTGTGTTCGCCCCGCGGCTGT
>JGI24158J21664_10011954_pt1 | contig 11520 bp, 6 predicted proteins | sample Ectturendosymbi3_FD_21664 | JGI IMG/M metagenome (IMG submission 21664)
CCAAATTCACGAGAGGACCCATACCAACGAGAGACCATTTCCTTGCGATATTTGCGGCAAAAAGTTTCGAAGAAGAGATCACCTGCGTGATCACAGGCAATGGCAACGTTGGGTAAGCTGTGTGTTGCAAGTAGTGTTGTGCTTCTGCTATCTACGTCACTTGGTCAACTGTGTATTGCAAAAGCTCTTTCAACTTGCAGAAAGCCATCCAGACACTGAAAGAAAATTTAGCCTTTTAAAATATCAAAAACGCAAGCAAAACAAAATTGGTGCCTATACCACTTCTGGGGGTAAAACACAACTTTGGCATTTGTTTCCAATCTTGTTTTAGAAGAACCATCTGAAAAATTAAGAGAAAATAATTGTAAAAGCGAGGAAACTATGTTTATCAACTCAGAAAATGCCTCAAAATTTTGGTTATAGCTGTATTATCAATCAAACTAAATCAATCAAGAACATCATAATATATTTTTTAGACATTAAGAAATATATTTTATAAAGTTAATGTTTAATCTTTCATTTGAATAAAATTTCAGGATTTCGGATGCACATTGTTACGTGAAATCGATTTTCTATATTTAAAAAATTTGCTGATTGATTGGACTTCGTCGCTTTTGTGGAGACAGGTTGCTTAATGTTTCATTTTTAATCAGGTTCTTTTTAACTGGTTCTCCGGAACAAACACAAAAAAATCTAAATTTTGAACGATATGTGGAACAAACGTTTGCAATTACAATCAAGGTATTGTATGTTAAAAAAAAAATGTTTTTATTTACATTTGCAGCTTCAAAAAGCAACCAGAATAAACAAAATATCTTGTGCGTATACCAGAAAAAAGTGCTTTTAATTGTATACATTGGAAGAGTAGGACCCAAACTAAAGCAAGGAAAGTATTGTTCTGTGGTCATTTTAAAGCAAGGAAAAATATTGTTCTGTGAGTCGTGGAATATTCCAACAAATGCGCACGTTTTGGAAACCATATTTATAAATCAAGAAAAACCTTGTGCTTTGCCACAAGCAATCTTTCTAATTGAAACGATTTGGTTGATGTAAAATATAAATATTTTCAATCTTCAAAATCATAAATACATTATGAAAAACATGAGCAGAATTAATAGAGATATACTTGATAGCTGACATCACGGAGATATGGTTAATCAGATCTAAACCAGATAAATATCTTAAATGCAAGATTATGAATAGCTAACATTTTTATTTCGCCAAATTTTGATGTTCAGTATTGCTGCCTAAGTCTTTCGAACAAAAATGTTGAGNGGGAGCATCCTGAGCACAAAAACAGTACAGGTAGAATATTAGTGTTTTTGTTATGATGCCAAACTTCATAGTTTTTCATCTTACGGTTCAAAATAAATTTCTTGAAGAACAAACAGATTTCAGCCAATGCGGTTTTTAGTAAATATGCCAGGATGTCAGTAGAACTGATCGATGGTGTCGTTGTTTAACGAGTGAGATTTGATTGTTAGATGAAAGTTGTGCAAATTTTGAGACGATTTTTAGTAAAGTTTTTCACATTTTGTTAATTGGATACGTCCAAACAGAAGCTTTTCTTACATCCTAGCGGAAACGTTTTACAAATCAAGGAAGATACGATATCTGCACAAGTGATCTGAGAAACAAGTCAAACCCGACCAGACTACTGATATAGAAACCATTTTGTTTGCTGCTATTCAATCGAGAAAGCATTTGGTTGAATCTTAGGCCTCTGATTAATTTGTAAAGTGTTCTCAAAGTTATATTCGAATAACAAACATTGTGGTTTGTAAATTGGACTGCTAAAGCAAAACCCACATATTTTCGACATTCTATCACATTTCAGCTATTTGGTTCAGGTGAAGTATAGCTTCGCTCACAACATTACTTCTCCCACTTGAAGTGTAGTTACGAAAACATGCTTTGGCTTAACATAACGTCAAACAATGTTCAGTCATGTCATCACTTTGAACAAAAGACGACGAAATGCTTTGTACTCTTTGAAAGCACGGGCAAACGAAACCAAAAAATTGAACAAGCGCTTGAGGTTTGATGTAAAAATCTGTCCCCTTAAAAATTATTTGAATATTAATAAAAGCAAGATTGTTAATTTTCTATTTAACAGGTGATTTACATTTGAGTAAATAAAAAATAATCTTTGGCAATGAATTTAATGTTGTTTTGAGTTTGTTCTAAATTTGTGTCTTGCTAAAGAAAATACTTACAGTGTTGTTCATTAAAGTGTCATCAGACCTGTACGTTTTCTACTTGAGCAACTTCCCCTTGGAAGGAAACAACAGCAAATCTATATTTCTTGTAGGAACATTTGTCATTTTAAATATTTGTATTTTATAAGTCCAGCTTGATACAAAAAGGTGGTGCATGTTGAGCAGTTTGTAAAAGGTGGTTCGTGTTGAGTAGTTTGTAAAACGGTGTCAAGTTTTTCTTCCACAATTAACCTTTTGATTAAATAAGCTCGTAAAAATAGTGTCTGAGTTTTTTCAATGATCCACTCTGGTAAAGATAACAGAAACAGATTTCAAGTGAAAAATGTTTGTAGAGTATAGCATATAGGTTATTATGGCCTGCTTAAACAACCTGAGAGATTACTACATTACATTTTCAAGAAAGTGTGCTCTTCGAATTCTCGTTCAAACAGCTGGATCAAGCCGCGTTTATTCGACGTTGTGGGAAATCGCTCAACCGCGTTTGAGAGCATGGTCAAAAAATAACATTTGTTGAACAAGTATAACCATACTTGTTTGTAGTTTATTGAATAAGTAACGCTCTTTTAATCAAAGTTTAAAATCCTAATGAAAGTATCCGATCCATTGGAAATCAACTCATTATGTTCAAGCTCATTATTTACCCTGGTAAGAAACCTGTAGGTTTTTCTTGGCATGGACAACTGACTGAAATTAAATTTTCAAAGTGCGCTGCACTTTAACAGGGTTAAAATGAGAGTTTGTCTTGCCCAGAGCAAATAAAAAGAAACCGTTTAGCTGCATTGAACTTTGGGTGTGACACATAATTATGTTGCTCTGTCAAGGATAAGAAGGTTGAGGAATAGAGAAAAAAAGTGCATGTCATGCTTTTCCAATAACGCAACTGCGCGTACCGCAAGTAAGACTGAGATTACCTTTAATATTACGTGTCTCGGACCTTGCTATCGATTGGCCATAGCCTGAGGAGACTTGAATGCACTAGAGGTATTATTTAAGTCTTTAAGTACCGGCGAACTTTAGATTAACTCTGCCTGGTTGGCATTTCTTCAGCATGTGCAATGAACCATAGTTATTGAACTGCGGGTATCTTTGCTATTTGCTGAGAGTTTGTTGTTAAAATCTGCGAAATTATAAATGACATAAAAATTTTCAAAAAAATTTATATTTTATTCGAAAAATTCAACATAAAGCAAAACTTTGTGACGATGTTGGTCACCAATAACTATAACTTAAATAATAGTGCATTCAAGTCCCCTCAGCAAAGCAATAACTTCCCTCCAAGGAGCGATTTGATTTGATCAAAAATGTCACATTTTACATCGAAATAAGTGGAAACAAAAATATTCTTAAATCCTATTAAGAGTTTTAACTTCAGCCCAAATGCAACAAGGTTAACATCCAAATCCAAAACAACTTTGGAGCTAAAATTTGTAGGATTTTAGCAAGATTTGTTTGCCCCTGTGAGAAAGCATTAACCAATGAAGCAGTACCAAAATCGAATTTACTTCAATATAACGTCAATAAAACATTTTGAGTAAGAACTAATGATGTTTGTACAATCAGCAAAATATGTACTCTGTTCACATTAAAGTGTCAAATTATTTGTTTCATGGCTTTTTTTTGGAAAAATGATCTTAGATATTTTGAAAAATGCTCCCTTTCTATAAGGATTTTATAAACTGTTAAACTTTTTATGCAAACCTCATCAGTTTTAATTTTTGTAAAGCTTTTTCAAAAAGTTTTATTTAATATTTTCTGTAACAGGTCTGCTGAAAATTAACTCAATTTTACTTACATTTTTAGATTTTATCAATTTGCATACATCTCACATAAAGTCATTGTCTATGGAAAGAAATCCTGTCTCAGCAAAGAATCAGACACTAAGATCTTACAGAGTACATATTTCGCCTACGAAGTAGACATAATCAGCTCTTATTCAAACAGAATCTCACGTAAAATCTGTATTCTCACATAAAGTCTGTATTCTTTTCATTTTTTGAAATTAGTTTCAAATTTGTGTATGTTTAACAAAAACTGTTTCAAAATTTTAACATGGAAAGCTTTTCACATATTTCACTTTTCGTTATTACTCATTCAATCATTTTCACACCCACTTTTCCTCTGAGGAGGGTCGTGGGGGCACAGCCCTAGGAGGTCTCGAAATACCTCATGTTTTACTGCAACCTATGGCAGCTCTGCTCGTTCCACACCTAGGCAGGACCAGGCCAGGTTAGAACTTCAATCAAGCCAACTGGTTCTTGAACGACCTGTGGACCACTTTTCCGTGGGTGTAGCCTGCATGACTCGCATTGCCAATCTTTCTTGGGGCATTCTGGTCACTTGGCCACACAATCGTAGCTGGGATCTTTGGATTCGGAAAAGTGGGTCGACATTCAAGGTTTTACGAATTTCACTGCTCTCCACTTCGTCACGAAGTGTCACGCAGTGAGACCTTCGCAAAAATCTCATCTCTGCTGCTTGTACTTGAGATAGCAGTCTTCCAGTCAATAAACAAGATTCATGAGCATAGGTGAAGATTGGAGCATAGTCCAATTTGAAAACCAACAGCTTTGCGGTGATTAAATGTACCCATTTTGTGAACATGAAACAACAACGCTCACTTAATACTCTGTTTGCTTTACCAAATTCCCCCCCCCCTGGAAAAATCCTCCCGACGCCCATGCACACAAGCATGTAAAATGACACTATTTTTGTGAAAAAATGTGTTGTGTATTACACCATCTGGCAACACTGTTCAACAACACCAACGCTGTAAGCAATCCATAGCAGGTTGACAGACTGTGCACGGTGTATTCTGCCAAACAATTACGAAATGCTGCCAAATTACAAATAATATGTTAGAAATAATATCGACAAGATACTGCCAAAATTCTACAACGTTTTTTTTAGTGAACGATTTACTTTATCACTGCACCCAATACTAATTGTGTTAGTTAAACTTACGATATTTAGTCAAAAAGTAGGGGGGCCATCCACCCCATAAATAAACGTGGGGGGCTTAGGCCCGTGCGGCCTTCCCCGGTTCCGCCACCTATGATTTACATGCATGAAAAGTCCTGCTATCTACGGCTAGCTTGTGATAACAGATCTAATGGATGGCTGCATGAGTGGTTGTTGAAACAAATACAAGAAGTTCAAAAAGGGTTTGCGTCACTGTCGATAGGAAGATTAGCTATACACAAGGAGGATGCTTTCTCTAGGGCAGCGTTTCTTAAGCTTTTTCTATCTCAGCACCTCTTTTGGTCACGCAGTCCAGCCCCCCTTGTCATTGGCTAACACCTGGATACTACACGGATAAAGTAAAGACAAGTGCAGTACATCTTGATCATATGCTTGGTTCATACTCCAAAACAAAAACAGCAATCGTGGCAGTAGCATTGACAAAAACAATAAGAAAATAAAGGAAAGCTGTTGGACAAACCTTTAACCGCCACATATGTGACCTTCCGCAGCATCCCTAAAATTGATTTCAGTACCCCCTGGGGGTGCTAGCAACCCAGGTTAAGAAACTCTGGCCTAGGGCAATGCAGCATGCAGGTGGGTGTTGTCCTTAAACTATTTTGGAAAAACGTGTACCACAATCCACAAACCTACCTCTAACTGACATAATGAGTGAAGCCGTTAGTAGTGAAGTTGTAGTCAAAACGTGAGATAAAGGAACTTGATCAACTTTTGTATTCGCCAGTCGACAGTTAGAAAAGTACCTTTTGAAACCAATAAATAAACAAGGCTGACAAACCATCAATCAGTGAGTGCTTTATGTCTACGTTTGTTATTACTGTATTTCTACGTTAACTGTTAAAAGAAATACTTTGTCTTTTAAGTTATAACCCACCTTATGACTTTTCATAATATCTTCCTTTTTTGAGGATGTTTGTTTTTGTTGCGTGCTTGAACTTTTCTTTCAATTTTTGTAGGTTTCTACCAGTACGGAGCTGATATTTTGACCGCATGATCATTTGTTGCGCTGGTTGTTGCTGAAAAATGTGACAAATTAAGTGTGTAGCATTTAAACGAATTGCTTATTTTGTTTGAAATCATTGCTTCGCGGCAAAAGCAACCCATCTCTCTTTTTACTCCACTAGAGCAGATATCGAATTTCCAAGCTAATCTTTCATCTGAGCTTAAAGCAGAATTTGTGATCCTTACGTCTGTATTTGTCTCAGTACACTTTGATACTTGTGTTGTTCATGAGATTAGAATTAAAGCGTACATCAAAACACCCCTTTTCCTTGTATGCTAATAAACATTTATGCTGCTAAATATGCTGCAGAAAATAATTGTATCAATTCTTAGCTAACGTATGAACATTACATTTGGCCAGGTGTCTTGTTTAATGTCCCAGTAGCCAATATGGTTATTAGTTGCAACGTGGGTCTGATATGAGTGTACTTCTTCCCAAACATACTGTGTCAAGGTTGAGATTGACGAAATATGGAAGCCAAATCTATTGCACTTGCTTAAACGCGTCACATGTCTTTCCTCTTGTTCTAAACCCTTACGAGTTTGCAGAGTGAGGAAATAGTATACTGCCGACACCCCGGAAGAATACTTCGAACCCTTTTATTGTAGATATAATTTATCCCAACAGTTGTGACCGAAGCAGAAACGTGAAGAGAAAACTTCAGGTTTTTCGTGTAAGCCGATGAGTGTTGAATGTTCGACTTACTTCAATCAGTTACTTGTGTACAGAATTGTTCTTCGCAAATGGCAACACGTTTATAAAGGTCAGGTTGATGACAACATCGCCATTTTTGATGAATTAATTCGCCAATTATGGATGTTTTCGTACAATGGCGTAAATGCTCCCATAAAATATTTTCATGTAGTGGTGCTTTTTGAAACTTTTACACACAGTCTGACCACATATTGAAACATGCTCACCTTGAAACATAATACGTACTGTAGATGTTGATAACGTGGCATGGCAACTGATATTGATGTAACCAATCATTAGGACTGTCATTCACCAGATATGTCAAAATTTTTCGTATAAGGCTTGACACTGATAAGATCACATCGTGTTATCCTATATCTAATTGAAACATTGTCTGCATCGAGTGTTTTCTGAGCTATCAAGGATACATCATAAATGCTTCATCAAGTTTGGAGTTCTTTCTAACCCAGCACAACGGTTTATTTTGTTGGAGGTGTGTGGTCAACAGTTTATTTTGTTGAGGTGTGTGGTCAATAATTAACCAATCAAACGGTATGCGCAGATACACGCACAGCGATAAAAAGCCGTTCCAGTGCTCAATTTGCGGGAAAGGTTTCTGCCAACCAAGATCATTAACCGTCCACAGTTCTCTGCACACATACGTAAGTATTTTTCACCAACTTATTCTGATCCACACTCAAGGGTCTGGAATACTTCGTTGGCGTTTGTAATTAGACAAGCTTTTGGGTTAATAATGAGAGTTTGACAATAATGTTCATGCTAAAGTTATACCGTGGACTGAATAGCACTTCCACCTTCAAAACAATACTTCCCAACGGAGAAACCCCGACTTTAGCCACAGTTCCGAGAGATTCAAGTAGCGCAATCGACATAACATTGAAAAATTTACGAAAAACCTCGTGCCTGTGTCAAAACTTTCAATTTACTTTAAAAAGATGCCGCTGCAGAAAATTCTCTGGCAAGATGTTGCGCGGTGAAAATTGCGGTAACCACTTCTTTTCCTTTTTTTTTAAAGTGAAGCTAGATTTTTCCACATGTTTCAAGCTCGTTTTTTTGTTGAGCTTCTTTCAATTTTGCCTTATATATATGACCTAGAAACCTTAAGAGTTTCAGCAGCTGTCAAGGCCAATGTTTTTGGTTGCTGGGACCAAAGTCTATTAGGAATCATTTTATAATGGCTTCCACGTAAACACTTATTTCCAAAAGCCCTTGAAAAATGATACAGTTGAAATAAACATAAGAAGTGATGTGTTTGATTGTTATTCTATTGATATGATATAATTTAAATTAAAGTGATGCTCAGAACATTTGCAGTCACATCTTGTGAATGGTAGTGGAAAGTCCAACGGTTCTTTTCGTTCAAGTGATTAGTTGCTCAATTTTCAATTGCCTGGTCAGATGAACAACCAGCGTTTTTTCTATTTTGATATGCCGAAGAACTAAAGTCAAGAAACAAGCGTTTGTAGATGACGCCTGGTAATCCGTACACGACTTCGTATATCTGGTTATCCACTGCAACTTGCCATAGAAATGAAGCAAATTGAAGCAATTTTGAAAAAATATTGCTAAATAAAGTCCCATAAAATATATCAGTGGAGAAGACCTTTTCCAACATTGTGGAAAAGGAAATCCCCTTGTAGCTTCAATAATGATTAATATACACGTAAACACTATTTTCAAAACAACGTTCCAGTATGTTTGTCTGCTTTCGCTTTCCTCTAACATTTTGCATAAAAAATGTCTTTGGAAGCGTCTTTTTGTCACTTCTCCCCAAGCGAAGAGTTGTGAGGTAAAGATACAAAGCTCTCTAATTTGCAGGACGTATGCAAATCTTTTCTGCAAATGTATAAACCCTAAAGCGGGCCTGCACAACATACGGCCCGCGAGAACTCAGTTGCAGAAAATATTGCAAAAGCCCGACTTCGGATAATTACTCGTCCTTTCAGAATTTCTTCCACACTACCACGAAATAGACTTTTGCGGCCCGCGGTGAGTTTATGTTGATCAATTTGGCCCTTCGAGCTTTCTGAGTTGTGCAGGCCTGCCCTAAAGCGTTCACAAATATTTTCTTTGAAGAGAAAAATTAAAAGTGCATTGTGGCAAAGCTTATCTATTTAAGAACCCTCGCGCAAACTCGAAAGTACTTTCACAAATTTATAGAAATAAGCCAATTTTCGATTTTAGCAGCTCAATGTGTCTTTTATGCAAGGACTGCATTCAAGACAACACCAAAAATTATCTCGAAAAAGTTTAGTTTACAGGATGCATCAATTTTAAGGCGTTTCTAGCATTTTATGGATTTAGCGTGATTGTAGCTGCAGAAGGAAGTGAGCATTTAAAGAAAGAAAGTCATTATAATCGAATCTTAATTTCTTTCAAAATCTTTGAAGATATATCACTGATGTTCGTCGAATATCATTTAAAGCATGGGTGTCAAACTGAAATTCACAATGAGCCAGAATAAAATATTTGGTGTAAGCCGAGGGCCGGTCTGGTTCAATGTTTGCTCAAAACTTGAAATTATTTCACATATTGAACCTCGACCTAACAGAGCCTTATTGCGCTATCATTAATCATTTAATTACCTAAGTAAAACATAAATAAAATCAGGTGCAAAATTATATATATGCACTCGCAATGCGTTGTGGGCTTGTTTTATTATGGTGGTGCGTGCATTTATAAGTGCGCGCCAGTTGTTATAATAATTAAACATCGTCCAACGGGTCGAAATAATTTATTCGCGGGCCTTGAGTTTGACACATATGATTTAATGTGACAATGAAACATTATAAAATTGCTGCTAAACTTTTTAACCTTTCTACAAGACGATTACCGTGACTTGTGATATTGCTAGAGAAGAACTTCCCATAGATATAGAAAGAAGAAAAAATTCTCTTTCGGAATATTCGCAGACGATTAAATAGTAATCCCACGTTAGAAATGTTAGGAATTGCTGCAACAGCCACTTGACTCAGAGACTACACTGATACAAAAACTAGTAGGTTTTCATATATTATTTAATTTGTTTAGAGCAGCCATTCTCAACCCCGGGTCCACAGACTGTGTTGAGCCCGAGAATAATTTTTATGTTTTTATGAATATGATGACTCCTGGTATCGGCGAACAACCTGCATAAAGCAGTGCCAAAATATATTTTTGGAATTACGTCCATCGTGAAGTTTTCACTGTCTTTGTCGAGATCAAGTAATCCGGGTCCTCAAAGACCTTTGCACCTAGGGAAACTGGTCCGGGACCTTAAAAAGTTGAAAGCCGCTTTTATAGATCTTGTTTTTCTCAATACGCAGAAGCTATGGCATTTTGCCAAATGTCAGTCAAAATTTTGGATTGCGAATTGTGCAATTCGCAGAAAAAACATCCAAAAACAGATCAAGCAACAGCCAGGTTTAATGCTACCAAACGTTGCTATCTTATTGGTACTCTAGTATTTTTGTCACCGTTATCAAGTGGCCTTCATGTATGAAAAGTGTATAATTTAGCTTTACTTCGTATTTTCAATTTTGACTTCAGAAAAACGTTACACTAAACTTTTCTGACGGTCTAGGAAAGTAAGCTCTTGTAGAAAACGCCAGAAATAAGCCTGTATAAATTCACTTTATCCTTTTCGAAATGCCAAGCGTTAGAGTTGCAGTAGCTGATTGACACCGTGGTGTCTCACAAATGAAAGATTGGACGGACCAAATTCGTGTTCGTAATGCTATAATAATAATCTAAAACGCAATGCCTTTAGATCTAACTTATTCACCTCAAAGCAATACAATTATCGGTTTTCCGTGGCAATCTGTATTCATTAAAGAAAAACAATCATTATCATTCAAATATATACTGAACTTGCTGTCTATCTAAATTGAGCATTCCACATACTCAACTGGGAGCATAGATTCAGACCAGATGTTAATCTTTGACCCAGTTGGACTATTTTCTAAACCATTTGCAGCACAACAGAAAAGGTCTCAAGCAGGAGCGTAACAAGGGGGGAAAGGGAGCATAATTCACCGGGCGCCTAATCACTATGGGAGCGCCGAATCAATGCGGGGGTGCCGAATGACTGCGAAAGGCGCCAAAAAGTCCCAACAATGTCACAACTACTTTCATCAATACAGTACATTTGCTTCCGAAAGACTTCATGCGTCAAACTTGATTCTTGTCCCGGGCCCCATCTTACCTCATTACGCCCCTGATCTCCATTAACGCCCTTATTTCAATAACCGAGTTACGCAGACAAAGCACCATAAAAAATACAACTTCTGTTATTAAGAAATTGCCTGTGGTGTCTTCGACAAAATTAGTTTGTGTCTGAAGAAATTGCTCATCTGAATAATGCCTTTGCGTGCTATTTTGTAAAAATGTTTTTATTCTTGCATGTACAAAACCATACAAAACAGTACGTTTTCGTCACGCAACACCATACATGTTATCGTATAGCGGTTGCGCGTAACCTTAGGTCAAAAAACGACTTTTTGTTCCGTCTTTCTTCTGAAAACGAAACTGTCAAAACCCATGTCCATTGTGCAAAACACATTTTACGGTAACAGTAAGAAGTAAAAACTTTGTAATGTTTCTTATCTTGCAGGGCAAGAGAAGTTT
>JGI24158J21664_10011955_pt1 | contig 11520 bp, 6 predicted proteins | sample Ectturendosymbi3_FD_21664 | JGI IMG/M metagenome (IMG submission 21664)
TTCATTGCNGAACATTTCGTGGTTTTTTGAAAGCCGGTCCGCGAAAAAATTTCAGTTTCAAACCGGTCCGCAGTGCAAAAAAGGTTGCCGACCCCTGGGCTATACCACATACCCATTTCACCGCTTGAAGCGCTTCACTGGCTGTACGCCTGCGCGTGCACAACTGGATGCTCTAAAACAAGCATTTGCTCAGTGTAAAGTTTTCTTAGAGGAAACACTGGTTGTTTTCCTACCATGGGCGTCGGAAAGATTTTTCCCAGAGAGAGGTCATTAGTGGATTTTCCAGGGGTAGCCAAAAAATATTTTTGCAGGGGGGGCCAAAAGTAGCAAAAATCTCAGTTTTACCACTCGAAACTAAGAAACCAACCTTTTTTCACTAAAAATATATTGGGAAAATGTCAAATTTGAAAATCCAGAGGGGCCTTTCCCCCCTGCCTCCCCCTTCCGACGCCCATGTCACCAACCAAACTTGGCGTTGATAAGAGGTACCGCGCCCACACCGTCTTACCTTGTAAATTGGCTGTCTATGTTTCGTCATGCCGTACCAGATATAGTCAAGAGCGGCTTGGACTGCGGGTTGAGCGATAAACTCCCTATGCTTGCATACGTGCGACAGTCCGAGAACGGAACAACCTTGGAGTTGCTGCATATCAAAGAAACATCAGCGATACAAACACCAAGCCACTGACCTTGTTGGGTTTTGCAAGAATTTCGCCAAGCAGTAACCCATTGTAAAAAAAACATTGAGTTACAACCCTATTTGCTGTGATGTATCCAGAAAGCATTCGTTTGAAAGTGGTTGGTTAACTGCTCTTTCAACACACAATAGCTGTTTTGAGATGACATCAAAAACTTAACTCCAAGAGGCAGTGATATCCAAAGCTTTCGATTGTCTCAATTTTAAACTCACATCAATCTTCGCTGTAAGCTGGCACAATGTGGTTGAGCGATCCATACGATAACAGTTGTTCAAGAGGTCCACAGCCATGTTGGCCCAGTCCCTTGAAAAAGGCAATGTGCAGACGTATAGCATGCGACAAAATCACCAGTACTGTAACAGTGAAATTCTGCACAGCGGAAAGCATTCTTTGAACCAGATGTTTGTGTCGCGAAAGTTCCACATCGTCAGAAACTTTTAATTGTACTTTGCATGCAAAAGAATCACATTCGTGAACAAACTCATTACAGTAATGTAGTTTTTACTAGAATGGAAAGCTACAATTCGATTGCATTTACACATAGGGATAAATTGAATTTTATATCATAGTTATGAAAAGGTAAATAGAATCTGAAAAGTAAAGTTTACTTTAATAAAAATTAAACTTCGACCAGGGGTCCCCTACCGTTTTTACTCCTGTAGTCCTGCACTGCTAAAAAACTTTGTTCTGACCTTCCTCCCCCAACAAATTATAATTAATAATGAGCTTTCAAACCTTTAGAAAAGAATTTAAATTTTTTAATATGTAAAGAAAATATAACTTACGGGCAAGAAAGAATGACACAGATTAACATTTGAATATGCTCTACAAAAAATTCATTTACTTGAAATATGTGCAAAATATAAAATCAAAAGGCTGTCTTACAAAAGTTTCTGATGTATTTAAGTTCAATGACTCTCATGTAGGGGCGTAACGAAGTTAGATGGTCAAGAAGCAAGTTTGGCGCCCCCATGTTCGAACCTGAGGTCTTTCGGAAGCAAACGTACTGTATTGAAGAAAGTACTTGTGACATTGTTGGGACTTTTCGGCGCGCACCACAGCGATTTTCCCCATTGCCCCCCCTCCTTACGCCCCTACTCTCATTTACCTATTTCTTGCTTTTATGTCACGATCGATTCACCTCAGAACTAATTACTGAGAATGATGAAATGCGGAATCCACTCGTGTGTATACTATGCTCAGACTATCCTAGAATTGTTCAGAAAAGTCATTATTACGTCACAAAACAACAATGTCAATACCTATTTCATTCAAGCACAAATTATTAAAAGCTCGTAAATAAGAAGACTAGTTTTCAGTTAATGTTTGCGTGCATAATGAATCGACTATGCAATATCGATACATAGGTTCGAACTAACCTCGCGTTTTTATCTATATCAATTGCCAAAAGAAAACAAAAAGACCGCGGTTGAGGAATAAACAGATCAATTACTTGTCAGTAAGACGGGCGCTTTTCATACCCCCTGGAATGATGTCTTTCACCCCCAGGGGTGCGAGTACCCCTGGGTAGGAACCACTGACTTAGACCTACATAAAGCGCATATACTTACTGAGAATAAGAGTACAAGGTCTCCGCCACATCGCTTCCTTGTAACGAATTGTCCAAAAGTATTCCTTGCATTTGAGTGATTGTACTCGCTATGATGGCTTTCGCTGAAAAAACTCTGTTTTAATCTTTCGCAGGACTGGCGCTACGTGTGGCTTGGGAGCGCACCCAAATTTGGACTTGGGCCTTCAATGTACAATATATTGCATTTAACACATGATATTTGCATAAACAGAAACGTCGANTTATTTTAACAAATATTTATAACAGCATGTTTCAATGTATGCTCGTATAGGTGCCGATGACACGGCAATGGCTGCCTAGTATCTAAATTAATAAATCTGAAGAACTAACGGACATATTGCGTGTTTCCCACAGATATTCTTCAATCAAGTGTTTTGCTCTTCTGGTGAGAATTTATTAGGAAAACATCCTGCCGTTTCAACCTATTATACGACAGGACATTTTCAAAGAAAAAACAAAAACGGGTACGAATCAGCGATAAACAGCAATACTAACAAAAGCTACACATAAATGAATAAGGCGCTTCTGAAACACAGCGACGAGACCAAAGCGTTCAACATTTGTAGCAGTACTGTCAATCAAATTTTAGAGGTTGTCATTTAAAATCAAACAGCCAAAACAGACAGAAAGTAGAGAGGTGCGTGGACTGGATTTTAGATTTTTGGGATCGGGACTCCTGCTGCTTCCAACAAGATCAGGAGTGAGGTTTTTCCTTCCTATAGCCGAAGTCAGATTGGCTTTGGGTTTTGCGTTTGGTGTAAAACGTTACTATTGCTTTGCTTGATTTATATTTATGTTGAGTCGAACTAGTGTTGGATTACTTGTGTCATGTTGGTACCAGATCCGCAGCGGATTCGGATTGAAAATTTGCAAAACTGCGTTGGATCCGGACTCAAAAAAATCAGACTCCGCGCACCTCTAGAAACTACCAGGGCGTAAACGTTTGAAACGATTAATCAAATAAAATTTCATTGTAAAATCGCAGAAAGCGATCATTAACTTTATTATTTGTAAGGACTGCTTAACTTTATCATTTGAGGACAAATTTGACATTTAACCTTAGGCTGTTTTCCTAAATTCACACCAGAAGAGCAAACAATTTGATTGATCTAACTAATAGTTGGGCTACTGTTTTTCGAACTAACATAATTGCTGGGAAACGTCAATTACAAGACCACATGGACAAACACGACGATACAAGCAATACCAAGCAAAGAATCAAATATTACCTATATTACAGTATTTACTCGATTATAAGTAAAAAGGTCTACCTCTCTATGGAATATCACTGAAAAATAGGGAAACTTTTGTAGACAACCACACAACGTTAATTTTCACAATGTGGATAAAATTAGCGTCATGTGGTAAAGACTTCTAAACTCTGCTGTAAAATGATTTCTCATTGGCTAAAATAACTGTACAATCATGAAAGATACAGTGCTATTGATTAAATCACTGGATTTCTCATTGGTCTACTGCAAAGTGTTGAGTTTTCATTGGATAACTCTGATGCATATTCTGGATATTACAAGTGCAGGCTACGAATACGATTTTACCAAATTGTCTTCTATACCTTGGAAACCGGATACTATTCTATTCTTATACAGTGGAAATATACAACACAGGTCTACAGCATAATTTTCCTGAATAATTTCGTACTAGACTATACTAAAAATGCTTACAATGAACGTGGATTCAACAACGTTACCTACACAGCCGCCAGCTGACCAAGGCAAATGCTGACACTTTGCAATGAGCAATAACAGGCTGAGATAACATAAATCTTGTGGGAAGATCCATTTCTTTGACGTATTAGATAAATATCAAAATATGAATATTGAAAAGGGAAATGCGTGAAATCAGTTCTTCGGTGAGTTCAGTCCATGCCCTAACAAAGGTCCTCAGTCAAATTTGGGCGACCTTTTTTACCAGTCCTCCCGGTCGGGGGGTACGACGAGCCCTTCCTCCGGGTGTGTTTTCGTATCAGGATATACTACCCCTAGGTCCAGTTACGTATACAGAATAGTTATTTATCGAAAGTATTTCCATTAGGTATTTTTTGGCAAACAAATCTGCAGCAAATGACCTGTGTTAATCATGAGGCAATAACGTCAGTAATGCGAAATGGCAAAGTAATAAAATATCAAATATTCCGGAAAAATAATTAAACAGGAAATAACAATAAGAAAACAAAATAACAATAAAATCTGCGTATCAACTGTAAAATGAAAAAAGCAATAGAATTAGGTTATTTCAATCTTGTCTTCCAATAAATTGACTGGGGCTAGAATCAGGCAACATATTGCAAAAGAATAACCATGGAAGCAAGCACGTGACCGGTTTGCTGTAGATCAGGGGAATAACAAACAAAGAAGGGCCACCATGGCGGGGAAGAACAAAAAAGGCCATCCCCGCTTGAGACGACCTTGGCATTTAAATAAACGACATGGTTCAGACGTTTCGCTAAACACGTTCATTACGAAGTGTCCACGAAGGCAAAACTTCCTTTGAGAAAAAACATTTATTCCCTGGTGTCAGCCTTTATTTGAAAATTTCTGGTTACGCTGTTCGTCGAGCATGCTTGCTTGCCAACAACGAAATGGAAACTACAAAAAAGGAACCTCACTGCCAACTCTTGATTAAAATACTCGTCGAATTCTTCTTTTCATAACCTAACTAGACTGAAAAGCGCACGAGATTCGTAAGCAAGAACGTCCAAGTCCAAATCTGTTGCAATGATCTATTGCAGTTGTTCCTAACCAACCGGGACGCCGCGGAACCTCAGGGTGCCATTCACAATACTCAGATGTGCCGCTAGTTAAGACGTTTTTCAATATATCGTTAAACGATGCATTTTCAAAATGCCATCAAACTCTACAGCAAATTCCTGTGGGTTCGTCACTGAGCGCCGCAAAGTATATTCTCGTCGGCAGGGTGCCGCAACCCTAAAAAGGTTGGAAAACACCACTGATCTACTGTTTACCTTCTGTGAAGTAAAACTGTGTGCTTGCGTGTGTCCCATTTACGCTCTTTGAAACCTATTTATTCGCGTGAACTCCCGCTTCGGGCTGAAAACGAAAGATTTACCGACGTGACCACGTGGTCGTTGTAACGGCGCGCAGCGACCGAACGTCTTAACCTTTGTTTGACCCCTTCAAGCTGCGCATCCGGTGATCAATATTTCAATACGTGCAACTCTCTACGTCCAAAGAATGTGATTCACTCTTTGAACGCCGCCTTAATAAAGTCTAATATTACTGGAATGCCTGGATGGATTGCACTGACACTCCTACAGTAGCAACCTTTTTGCAATTCCCTGGCATGGGTCGTTAGAGGACTCTCGCTGAGTTGAGTAACTGTTTATTTCTCACATGTCGCCGTTTTTGCGTCTGCGAACAGGATGTTGGGACAGACCTTCGTCTGCTTTGCAGTCTCGAACAGTCGTAATAAAGAAATTTGTTTATCTGTTTTTTTCCGCGCTTACCACAATAAAATGCAGATCGATTTAATCTAGACTCTTGGTGACGATTTCGGCTTTGCGTGAAAGAGACCAAATTCTGCCGACCGCAACAGCAAGTTCTCTGATTACAAAGACCAAATGTCTGAGTCGTGGTGATCACACCACTTGAAACCGTGTTGACGATCAATCGCCGCTGAAGTTTGTTGTTTGTTGGATTTGATAACAAGGAATTGGCCTGAGTACTTACGATTCCGTTTGCCATTGCTGTAGGGAACAAGAGACTACAGTTCAGTTGATGCGCGGACTCGTAAGGGTCAGGTCCTAGGCGAAAGATTGTCAGGGCGCGTTTCTCCAATTTCTGCGGACTAGCTACCCCAGGGCTCGCGATGAATAGGCTAGCTGCCGCAACAGTCGTTGTTCACCAAACACCCTGGTCTTAGGTCACGTTTATGCACGTAAGCACAAAAACAGCGTTACTGCGTTGAAAGCACATGCTCAGTACTCAGTACTTACCCATTAGAGCATTTCCTCTTTTCCAGAAGAGCACAGCTAAATCATTTTTGCCCATAAAAAGGCACCAGAGAAAAAGATCTCTTTCCGGATATTTGACTACACATGTGTCATCGATCTGAGCGCTCATCTCGTTCACTGTATTGCCCATCGCAGCGACAGCTTAAACAAATGCGTCAGAATCAGACATGGGGTAATCGTAATCGTCAATCGTGCTCGATTACAATCGATTACAGTTTTTTGAGTAATCATAATCGATTGAATTTACCAAAAATGAAATGTAATCGTAATCGATTACATTGCCAATTTAATTGTAATCGACGATTATTTTCGTAATTAAACTTGGATATCTTCAACCTATCACTGTGCGATGAACCGCGGTTGTGGTGGCTGGGTTTCCTCCTTTATCATCGTTTGTTATGGTTGCGTTTCTGGGAAGGCTATTTCCCCATCCGTGTGCGCTAAATCCAGATAGTCTAGCGGCAAGCACAGCGTTTGTAGCGAATTCTCGCTTGGTTCCAGCTACCCTTTTTTTGTTGGCCGCCAGATGTGACGTAGGGAGTCTAGTGAGACGTAGCAATATAAAGAAGAGCTTTACTTAAAAACGGGTTGACATTTCGGCAACAGAATAGCAGGACATTACGAGGAGAGGTGTTGGTTTTATTTATATATATTCAGAATGAACTTATGAATGTAAGTGCTGGAACAGGCTATGTATATAATGAGTACAGTAATTTATATGCAGTAAATTGATTTTTTTCAGAGGAATGAAGTAGTTTAATCCAAGTCGAAAGTATCGTTTCCACAACACAGATAACTAGCCTGTCATCCGTGATCCACCAGATACCGCTAAAAAACTAACCGAAACCAGTGAGGTTTGGCTGACCATTGACATTTGGTCCAATAGACAGATGCGTAGCTATATTGGCGTCACTGTTCACTTCATTTCAAGTTAAAAGCTGCACAATGCTATGCTGGCTTGCAGACGATCGTTACCCGCTCTTAGAAGAAACAGTCAGCAATTTTTAAATTATAAATAAACGCATTTGCAGCGTTACTGGACGAATATTCAAGCCTGGTAGATGTCGTTTGACTGTTAAAGATTTGAAGCCTTGGTGTTTATCAACTATAACGAAGATTTTAAACATTGGTCATTTTTGCTTAATTAATATTTAAAGTGTTTGTTGCAGTTGAGTAACTTAAGAGAGGCATGAGGAGTGATATGACTCCCCTGGCCAGCTAAATGTAAAAAACAGGCCTCCACTTAGCTTATATTTCGGTTTTAGTATGCTTTTGGTTTTCAGTACGTTGTCGTCTTTTAGAGTTTTTCGGAGATTTTCTGTTGATTCGGGGTTTTAGTATAGCCATCCACACCCAAATTCACCATTATTTCTCAAGTTTTATTTTCTGAGTGGTGACTTGTAGGTCACCTGCAGAGGTCAGTTGGCTTCTTTCAGCTAAGTTTCCCTTCTAGCTCAAACCTCTAGTCGCGCCACTGGTTTGTTGGCTGCAGGAACAAACTCATTAAACAATTGTTGTAATTTTTTCCAGTGCTTGATCCTTACAGATTAGTAATTTCGTTTATTACATTCATAAATCTCGTCACGTTGTCTGCAAATATACTTACATCAAACCATGCAAATGGGGTTTGTTTTCGTTCTGAAGATGTTTCAAGACAAATGTAATCGCCATTGTAATCGTGATTACTTTCAATGCAATCGTAATCGTAATCGATTACATTGTGATTTTGTTTATTCGTAATCGTAATCGAGCAGGTGGCAAATAATCGTAATCGATTACATTTGTGCTGTAATCGCCCCATGTCTGGTCAGAATAGATGTTTAAGTAACGTTTTGGATGAAATGTTTTGAATAGATGTTTAAGTAACGTTTTGGTTGAAACGTTTCAAATTAGTGGACAAAAACCACGTTGGCTATCAGGTAATCATATGGTTTTGTTTTTGCAACCTTAAACAACCGGAGAAAGAAAAATTAATCCTGCAAGTGCAGGAAGACGTTTTGTTGAAAATCACCTAGTTTCTCTTGGTGATGAACAAGTTGCATTCTATATATGTACACGACCTCACCTCAATGAAATGTGATTTTGGAATGCAGTCAAGCACTTTTTACCTTGGTGATCGAAGCAGCGGTACATGCGCTCTGCGTACAAGCCAACGACACGATCTTTCGTGAAACAGGCTACTGCTTTTCCAATGTCTTTTAGCAACTCCCATTTAGGCTGGTGGTAAGTGCTGATTAAGTCCTTCAACGTGGGGGACACTCGGGTCCGGTGTCCCTCAACAAAAAGAGGCTAAAACAAGCACAAATGTTGCCATGAAATGATGAAGCGGTGGTATCACAGGCGGAGCAATGATAAAAAGCAAAAAGAGGAATACATTTAAATTTATCTTGAAGTTTGCTTAACAATGTTTTCACGACGTCAACTGCACGTGCATCCGTTAATAATCTCAAACGTTCACCCGCAGTTCCATGCAAATGTGATTTTAAGCTTGACTCTGGTTTGCGACAGAAATTTCACGTTTTCGTGAAAGTTAGTTGAAACACAGTATAGATGGCACTTTGCTTGCTAATTTTTCAGTTTACAGTCGCGCGATAGTTTTGGGAGCGCCACACCATTACTAAGTTTTCCGATCACAGTGTCCGAAATATCCAGATTAATCCATTTTTTCTGGGATCACTATTTCTGAAAAACTTAATCAAACCTTTTCTGGTCAAGTCATACAAATGTGCAGCCAAGCAACTCTTTTAAAAGATCAGGAGGCGTTTGACGTTTCAAGGAGACGATTGGAGGAGCAGATGAGACGTTTGACAGTTTAAGGAGGCGATTGGAGGAGCGGAGGGAGGCGTTTGACGATTCTACGCCCAAACGTCTGTTTTTTCTTATCTCTGGCAAAGCTTTATTTTTAGGCCTTCAACCGAAATGAATGATTGCATTTGTACTAACGCACATTAGGTAACTGAAAAGACCGCTAAATGCCATTGTGTGATTAGATTTGTTGTTGGCATGGGACGTTTGGGATGTCGTTAACATTAAATTTGATATATTATTGTGAAAAACCTTCAACTGTTTCCATAATCGCTAATAAATGCTTTTGTCGTGCTTTCAAGCGTTTCGTCAAACATTTTGCTTTGAGCCTCGTCTCCTCTCAAACTGCCTCTCACTTTAAGAAAAGAGGTAATCAAAAGCATGATACTGAACTGCGCAATCTGCAACTGCTTTGCTTCGCAAAGCAATAAAGATTGGGCATTATTAAGTTATGCGTCTTTTAGGTAAATCCAATGAAGAATTGCTTTTCAACCATGGGCGTCTAAAGGGATTGGCAAGGGGGAGCCTTGGCACTCCCTGGATTTTGAAATTAGACATTTTCCGGATAATTAGTTTGGAGAAAAGGGTTTCTCTCTTAGCTTCAAGTTAGTAAAATAAAAATTTCACCACTGTTGATCCCCTGGAAAAATCATTTTGACCACCCCTGGTAAGATCCACTATTGACCCTCCCCTGGAAAAAATCTTTCCGAAGCCGATATATTCCAAAAATGAACGGCTATACGAATTTTTGTAAGATCTTCACATTTGTTTATACTGTAGTATAATGTGAACAATGTTGAAAAACGATTGCCAGGCTGAAAAACTTTGATTTGGAGGAACAAGCGGAACATGGGTCTTACAGGACAAGTGCTTCCAATGTCTACCACGGGCCACTAGCCAGTTAAACGTTTTACTTTCCAACTGTTGAGTCGAGATTTACAGCTCAAGGAGATAAGGTTGCTTTAGCTTATCACCTTGTAATAGAGTGACCAAAGGCATTTGACTGTCAGCGAGGTCCAAAGAGATATTTCAAGTTCCAACAAATACTCCAGGAACTCACATCGATCAAGTGACAGAGCCATCACGAGGTAAGTCGAATAATGTTCTTTTTCTCTCTGAAAAAGTATTGCTCAATTAACTTCAGAGGGAAGGCACGGGAAGGAAAAACCTCCAACATGATGTCTAAGCTAATTTGAAATTAAGTTTTGCCTTGCAAATTACGATCAGACTTGTACCGCAGTCAGAGGTACACACATTGGTACACTCTAACGCAGTGGTTTTCAACCTTTCTTGATGCATTCCTCCCTTTGCTCATTTTGGAACTTTTCATTCCTCCCCTATGGAATTTTCCTTCCTCTCCTGTTCGGGTTCGTAGGCTAGTATTAACTACAGTTGGTCTTTATTGACGACAATAACAATGGTCTTTATTGACGACAATAACTTGATCAATAAAATTGAAAAAAAAAACTATTTCACGTCAATCATGGGCACTAAAGTTTGTCAACAAAAACGTGTGATAATCCACTAAATAACTCACAAATATAAAGCGATATAACTAATTGAAAGAGCCAATTTCAACTTGAAAAAAAATACAACACTTACAATGAATAGGCAACTTAACTATAAAGTAGAAATACCTCCCCTGAACTCATGAAATTCATCCCTTGGAGAAATTCCTCCCCGGTTGGGAACCACTGTTCCAACGTCTGATAAGAATGTCAAGCAGGTATCTTTTACTAAACTCGGACACCTTACCGTAGAATCCTTCAGCAGGCCAGCGACCTATGGGCATGGCTACTTACCAGACTAGGTAGCACGTGTTTACCTGCAGTAACCTTATCAAGCAGGTAAATCAGTTTACCTCGAACGTCTCCCGGTCAGGTACCAACGAACGTATGATGTCCATCCTGTCCCAGGACAAAGCTAACCTGATCCGGGAACGAAACGATGTCTGCTCACCTACAAGATTGATAAGATGCGTTTGGAAACTCAGACTTCAACAAGACATACCAACACGATGCTGTGGAACATTGGTGTTAAAAACGATGTGATGGAAACTCAGCTGGAATGTGCAGATTTTCTACTTGTTAGCTGCAAATTCCTAAATGGTGTTGTTATACCAAAGGATGCGCAAGGCACAATTGCTCGTAACACTTCGCAACCACTCGTAACACTTCGCAATCGCCCGTAACACTTCGCAACAGCTCGCAAGACCTCATATGAAACCACAGAATCTGAAGCAGACCTGGAGCAGTGCAATGTAACGCGAAAGTCGATGAAACCGCAACAGAATCAAACGTCTCTTGCACAAAAAATTAATTCCAATCTAAACTTTGGGATCATACAGGGTGTTTCACAATTGTTGAAACAAAGCGATTGGGCACAAATCCAGGATTTTAAATGATACCACAATGATGATTACATTTATTGAAAGG
>JGI24158J21664_10011956_pt1 | contig 11519 bp, 6 predicted proteins | sample Ectturendosymbi3_FD_21664 | JGI IMG/M metagenome (IMG submission 21664)
ATCGCCCACATTCGCAAATGTCAACTGCGAATCTTGTTTCTGTGTTTGTTTCACAAGTTTGACGAAATAAGGGCGTGTGGTCTTCAACGCACACCTGATGTAGTCTTCTGGTTTGAAGTTGGCATCGGTGCCTGGTTTTAAAAATAGTTATATGGTTGAAAAACAGCTTCACAACGGTATGTAGTTGGAAAAAACGAGCTTTTGTTGCCTGCCGACAACGGTCAGAGAGATTTGTTTCCGTTGTCTGGACATCCACTCAAAATTGAGTCAGACTCTACAGCTGTTGACTTTGCAGCTCAATCAGCTGTTCAGCAATGCAATCTACTTCACAATGAACCTGAACTCCGCCACCTCAAAAGGGCTTCGCAACCACTTAAATGATTTGGTGTGATTGTGTCAAGGGATATATATACCCATCGTGGAGAGATGTAGGAAGGCGCGCAAGAAAATTTGCCAAATGGAGAGCTAATCAATTTCTACCTCTTCTGCAAATGCGTTTAATGCTAAAAACGCAGATATACTTCCATTTTCAATTGGATGGATCCACAACTGTATCTTAATTTTGAACAACGATGTCTCGGACACATCTAAATGTATTTCACCTTTTACGTGCCTGGAGCTGTTTAGCTGATTCAAACATATGAAAAATCAACTAAGAAAATTTGGCAATCAACTTGCTGTCGGAGAAGCGTTCAGCAAAGCTATTATTCTGTTCTTTCAATTTACGCACCGGTGCCATTGCCAGGGCAACTCTCTCCAGCATCTTTCCTCATGAGCCAACGGATGTTTAAATGAAACAAACGTCCAGTGTGTTCTACCCACATCTCGCCACACATAACGAATGGGTATGGGATGTGAACCCTTTAACGACCGCGCCGGCCTCTAAATAGGGGGAACGTTTTTGTCAATAACTTGCCAGCCTCTATAGCTAGAAAGCTGTTCAAACCCTTTACAGATTTGGGTCTAGTTTTGGTTAAAAAAATTATTTGATTCTAGTTTCGATTTAGTTTTGATTCTAGTTTCGTCTAGTTTCGATTAAAAGAATTATTTGATTTGAGTGTGGGTTTTCTCTTGGTGACATCACAATGAGGAGATATTTTTGAATTTTTGACTAACTTTGACGGACCTTGGGGCGCCAATCCAATGAGCCATTTTTTGAATTAAACTTTTTTTTGAAATTAGACGATCAGCCACGTCCATAAAGCCCTTGACTGACCTTCTAACATGTCTGGAACCAAAGTTGTGGCCCAAAAAACATTTTGCCCCCAAATCAGAAAAATGCAAAAATACATTGAGTCTCCCGCTGGCGGCATTTCAGCTAGCGACATGTCGCCGCTAGAACATGATAGCGAGCTATTCGAACCCTCAAAAGACTCGTGAAGTCTTGTAGTTTGCACTGAAAAAAAAAAAAACTTTTGAGATTTGGGTTTGGGGTTTTCGGTGGGCGTCGTCAGAAAAAGGATAGGTTTTGCATCTTTTTGTTTTGTTTTTGTGACGTCATCGCCAGAACAATGAGCCAAAATTGTGGCTCAAAATTTGGTTGGATTCTTGGCTGGAATATGAAGCTGTTGACGCCTAGATCGACTTCCTGGCGTTTCTGGTGCCAAATATATGGCCGAAAGACCCCTAATCTTGTAAGGATTCCCTAGGAAATTAGTGGGAATTCCCTTAATTAATTTCTGCTTGTTTTTCCATAACGCTTGAACCAGAAATGCTATAAAGTCCATCAAACCCTCTAAAGACTCGTATTGTAGCCTGGAATCCAAAAAAACTTTGAGTCACAAAATCTGATTGATTGTTCGACTCCCAGGATATGCCGTCATCATCCAAATGTAAACAAATATGCATAAACATCCTCTCAATATGTAAACATCAACAAAAAACCCGACATTTCAAGCTAAAATTTTTTTGACGTCTAAACTACAAGTTTTCACGAAAGTTTAGAGGTCTTGAACACCTCTCTAGCCTCATCTGGCTGCGAGTTATGGCCATATTCAAACTGGGTGTTATTCAACCCAGGTTTCCTTTTGTAGGGGTAGAAATTTTGACCACTTTTTGGTTTTTATGGCATAGTTTTGGCTCCAGAAATGCTACAAAGCCAATCAATGGCTCTAAAGACTCGGATGATACTCTAGTTTCCAACAAAAACTTGAGGCCAAATATTGGCTCATTGGATTGGGGTCCAGGGCCGCGGAAAGTAGGCAACAAAAACGCTAAAACAACCCCACTTGTGACGTCCCCCCAAGTGAACCCCAAACCCAAATCTGAAAACATTTTTTGAGTCGGAACTAGAAGACTTGCTGAATCTGTAGAGGGTTTGAACACCTCTCTGGCTGCAGTAGCTTACGAGTTATGATCAAAAGAGTACCGGCCTATACATAGACCGGCGCGGTCGTTAAAGGGACAGCAGATGAAATCTATTAAAAACTGTCAGATCTTGAATTTCTTCGCTGTCTGATTTTTTCTCGACGAAGAAGACAATAACCACCTCAACATTTTTGTTTTCGTTTTTCATAAATTCATGAATTTTTTTTTAATTCTTATCATGGCCGAATAAGCACCATCGGCACAAACAGACACGCAGTGAGTTTACGAAAGTTGATGTTACTTATTGAATGATTCTACTTTCCTAAACATTTCTTTTCTTGTAATACGTTTGGCAAGTGGACAGCACAAGAGAAGATTATTCCACGTAGTCCTTGGTCGCACGGTATCGCACGAATACCATGAACTGTGCATCGTTCCAAAATCTGTAGCCTCGCCCAACTCTGAAATAAGATTTCCACTTCGCTTCGCAGCAGCAATAATTTGTTTCAGAATATCGACTGAAAGTTTTTGGATGCGCCACTTGATGGTGTTGTTTGAAGAAAAACCGTAGGTAACTTATTAGGTGCGCNAAGTGTGAGTAACCCGTAGCCGGCGGGCCAAAAGTGGCCCNGGAACTGACGTTTTGTGGCCCGTAGAGTGTGGCCCGCCAAACCTAAATTCTATTAAGANAAAATTAGTATCGGCTACTGTTTACTTGCACTTATGACCACACCAGTTCACCCGCACCTGGTATTCACTTCACCCAGACCCCATTGCTCCAAAAGCAAGCATTACGGTTGTAAATCTTAATGTCAGCAAACTTACCTGGAAGAAGTATTGGACGTGTTATCGGGTTTGAAGATCGTGGCCCTATGCGAGGTTGCACTGGTGCATGGTAACGTTAGGAAAACCCAACTAGTCTTAGCTAAAGAAATAGCGGCAGAACTAAGTCGACAAGAACAAACTGCAGTTTGGATAACAGCTTTAAGCTTAAGTTGCTGACCACACTACCTCAATATATAAATGCCATGTGGAACAGCACACGTTTTACTTTCTCATGCTGATTAGGTGCATTTTAATCGCTGTACGAACAAAAACGTCGATGGTATAAAGTTGATAGAGTTATTGCTGTGCGATAATATTGTAGCAAACGTGTTTGCCTCAAGTGCTTGCGGACTCCAGAGCCTTCCGCGGACTCATCCAGAGCTTTCCGCGGACTCGGGGTTGAGAAACACTACGCTAGCGCTAGAGAACTGTTCAAACCCTCTAATGATGCAGAAAGTCTTGCAGTTTCGATTAAAAATCATTGAAAGTTTGTATTTTCCGCTTTTTGCGGGTGACATAGTGGTAGGTTTACGCATTTTTGGCGCAGGTTACCTGACCCTGTTTTTTCTAATGTTTTTTACCTTGAGCCTTGACAATGACTAATCACACAAGTATGTTCTTATATGTATCATGACATAAATGTTACGCAATTGATGTGACTTTTATTGATCTTGATTAAGTTAACGCATGCTTCCCTATTTCAAGCGATATATTACACCACTTGTACTCTACTAGTAATTATGGCATTTCAAAAATTTGTTCATATCGATCTAAATTAGGCTATTTTACCACAGCATCTACACGATATCAAATCAGAAAGCAAGTATAGAGTGCAGGGGACTTATTAGCACTAATCTGCACGTATAAATAATGATGAACTGTGCTAAATGTTACTATATATAACCATCGTGAGTCGAGTAAAGTGACTGGATCAATGAAAGTCTCACAAATACCATAACTTTGATGACATTATAGAAAAGGAGAGCAGACTTCTACCACTGGTTATAGTCAAGCCACAAAATTAAAACAAAACAGATGTGCAATCCCGACGGACGTGAGAAGCCCCACTGAACCAAATTTCACAGATTACATGCAGTAGCCTGTAACCTAAAGACTAAAAGTTGCGAAGAAGTTGCAAACAAAATGTCCAAATCCAAACCCAAACCAGCAAGAGTTAAGCAGAATTTATAAAATGCACGTCCAATCTGAATCCATCAAAAAGCTAAAATGCACAGGATTTAATCATAACCCATGTTCATCTCTGGTCTGCGTGTGCGACAGAGATGCCCGAAGACATTTAAATCGAGCCTGGGAAACCTGCTTATTCACAGGGTTTGATCAGTTCTCTAGTTCCATCGGTCGGCAAGTTATGATTCGACAAAGTCAAAGCCACGAAAATAGCTCTGAGGTCTATATCAGTTTACTATCCCTTAAAGTCCCGTTTGCGCCGACATTTTGGCGCAAGAAGCTATGATCGACCATAACGTCTGAAAGGATTGAGCTAGAGAGTCACTGAAGGTATCCGCGGATCCGTACGAAAGCGCCGCACATTTTGAGGTAGGTCGCGCCCACCTCTGAAGTGATTGTGACGTCTTATTAGGGGAAAATCCGTTTTTCACGTAGGCTACAGAACCTAGTTGCGTCCATTCCATAGGCTACCGTGCCTAAACAAAACACGCTGGAAAGAAACATTCTACATAAAAAGTTTTGTCAAGTCCTTACCTGTGCATTGATGATCAAAAAAGTTGAAACTCCTTTTGGTGGGGGGTATAGGGAGTCAAAAACCATGGATTTCGGGGGTATTTTGAGGTTCAAGCCACTTTTCTGCCAGTCAGCACCTGCGCCCCCACAAAACTTGCAGAAACGGTGTATTTGGGTGTCTTAGAACATCCGACCAAATTTCAAGCCATAATTTTGACAGGAAAATTTTATTTGTGAAGAAAATCAAAAATCCACTAGGTGGCCGAAATATTTTCTGGGTCTATTTTTGGCCACAACTATCAAACCCCTTAGGCTAGCAGGCTAACCAATATCTCTGAAGCTTTAGCATAGCTCCTAGAACAATTTTAGCCACTCAGCAGGTCACTAACCCTGTATTTTGTTCTCTGGACCCCAAAAGTGATCTGCAGCTCAATTTTTCTGACCTCCACTTTTGGACCTCCTAACTTCCCCCCCGAAAGCGGCCTGAACCAACTTATTCTGAGCAAGCGGTGTTCTTGGGTATTCCGGCCGTCGGCGAGGTGAAAAACCGGATCGAAAGGCTAAACGGGAACGTGTTTTTCGATTTTTTCCGAAATTTTCTGAAACGTTTGTACGGCAACTTCACAAATATGAATTTTTCTCAAATATTTCAAATGTAAAGGTATATTTTTGTCAAGTTCCGTGGATTCCTTGTGTTTCTCAAGCTTGCAGGGATGTTTTCACTGGCTCTCTAGCCCGATCCGTTCAGGAGGTATGACTTATAATAGCCTCTGCGCCAAAATTTTGGCGTCTATCCTATTATGGAAGAGTTTGTCCAGAAAAAGTTCGTGGTGACATCAGCCAAACGCATTCTATATGTCTGATGATAGGGAGCAGGTTATTAATTTATTGTGAAAATAATTGTGCAGTTCGTCAAAAAGGTTGTAAAGCCTAATTCGGTAGAGTGATTTTTTCTAAAACCATGTGGTCTTTTTCAATCAGATTGTGTTCGGTCAAGAAGTAGTAGACTCTGTGATATAGAAAATTTGCAAACAACTTTGAAAATACTGGGAGAACAGAGATTTGTCTGCAGTCAGGTGAGGAACTTGCATTATGTACTTCAGGGATTGATGTGATATTGGCAATTTTCCAGGAGTCTGGAATTCACTGACAATTATGCAAATAACGAAATATTTGAATTTATATGTTTCAAGAAAATGTCCGTAAGTGACAAGGAATGGCTTTATTTTTGCAGATTGGGATTTCCTTACTTCTAGGAAATGCTTGTTTCATTCTTCGCATTTTTTGGACATTCTGTTTCAGCAAAACCCTGTACTTGTTGGGATTTCTTATTAATTGATACTATTTCTTTTGATATTATTTATGACATTATTAAATCAGTACACCATGTCTTGTCAACTTCAAGATTGCACTTTTGCAATGCATGTTCATAATAATTTGAATGAAAAGATTCTCTTTTAATAAGGCTGAGGATGAGTAAGTTTACGTGAAATCGACTTCAATATTTTAAGATCCGTAGGAGATATGATTGTGACTTCTGCAGGCCTTTGTTAAAGATGCAGTGAAGACAACCTCGGATTCGGAAGACAGCAATCGATCTGATGAGCTTTCAGAAAAGACACCTTATCATTTGTCAATTTTGAGAAAATGCAAATGTTTGATTTTCCGGCAGCGATTTTTGACAATTTCTGGAAAAAATGAGAAGTCGCTTCGACGCTTCTCTGTAATTTTTTTCAAAACGTTAATTTTGCTTGGACTACGTCCGAAGACCCCAATTGACAAAAATTCCAACCGAAGTGAGTCATCACTGTTTTTGGGAGGAAAGATATTTGGGTGAAAAATGTGGTCGGATTTTTGGATGAAGTCATCGGTGACTTTTGATTTCCTTGCTTTTCGCACGCAGAAAAAAGGATAATTTCTTTTTTTATTCAACTATGCGAAAAGGCGAACTTTTAGAGTATTGGTGTGCATTCTAGCGTTAGTGTTTGGAAACTTAAGGGCTAAAAGCAACAAATTAATGAATGAATGCCCCAGGGGATTAATTAACTATCCGTAAAAGCCTGAAAAATCTTTTGTCCTTTCAATATTTTCACTTGAAGTTTGGTGCATAGGCGTAGCATGGTGCCTAGGGGCCCAGGCCACCCCTAAAATGTTTCGCAACATATAGTAATTTTGTGCTTTGAGAGGCGGGATCTCAAACAAAATGATGTCATTTTGCCTAAAATCAAGCATTTTTCCCCCTCAAATTTTTTGGCCCCTCCCAAATTTTTGGGCTGGCTACGCTACTGGTTTGGTGGGATGTTGTAAGACACCAGTGGAAACCGCTTCTGCATTTTCAGATGTTTCGTGTGTGTTGGTTGGGCACAATTTACCTTTAAATTAAAAAGAGGTTGAAAACAATTCAAGCGCTTTTTGTTCTCAAATGTTTTACCCACCCCAAAAAAAGAAAGTACATCTTTTCAATTATTTTCGCAAATTTATGGTCATGACTGACTTTTTTTTATATGGAAACTTTATTTCCAACGTGTTTCGTTTGCGCTGCACGGTCTTTCAAATAAAACCCAAAATTTTTTTGGGCTACGTAAAAACGAGTTTCCCACAAAAAGGCTCCACAATGACGTCACAAGTATGTCCAACAATCCTCGTTGCTGTCCTCAGAATCCGAGGATGTGTTCACTGATTCCCTAGCGCAGTCCGTTCGCGAGTTATGGCCGCAATAACTTCAAAAGTCGCAATCGTGGCTTCTGCCAGCCTAAAGAGAAATTTGCTGACTGATTATTTCCTTACCCCCAATGTGGAATGTTCGTACTTGAATACACTAATTTTATTTGGAGATTTTTTTGATGAGTACGCTTATTGCTGTACGTTTTGTATTGTCTTGTAATATTTGGATTGTTAGTAGTACATTGTTTTCTGTACAGAGTATTCCTTTTCTGAGGCTTTTGGAATACGGAGCATCCTTTTTCTAGAGCCCTCGAAGCTTTCCACATTTGGTGTTTTCAAACTATCCTGCACTTGCCCTGGTGGGACAAAATACATCATGTAGAAATCTGCCACAGAGCAGGCACAACATGCCTCGAGGCCATGCTGCTCAGAAGACAATTGAGGTGTCTAAGTCACGTGATAAGGATGCTTAGAAACAGACTTCGCCGTCTGCGCTACAGTGACCTCCCTACTGCTGACGCTCGGTGGGATATCAGATTAAGCTTTTCAAGAACCACAGTAAGTGTTCCTTAAGTAAATGCAGGATTCCTTACGCCAGACTTGAGGAATTGGTCAGGCACGCACCAAGACTAATGGCGTTTACTTTCCCACTTTCCCCCAAGGGGTTGGGAACATTTGAAAAGCAACATGTTGATGTTGCAGAAAAAAGCGTGTGCGCAAGCACCAACAGCGCAGCCCACCACCTCCAACAAGCGGCAGGGATCCGGCTGCATCGTGGTGTTGTGTTTGTACCTCCGCCTTCTTGTTCAAGAGCCACATGCGCCCACACAAAGGAATACGATGATGAGCGTCATTGTCGATCGACAGACCACTGCGAGATAGAGTTTTCTGTCCAGAGTATTCTTCTCTGCATTGAAAGTTAAATGCGTTTGGTAAGGCATATGTTTTTCTGAAGTAGAGTCGTTCTCTTCTGGGTATGTAACGACATGTAGCGCGCGTCTTTAGAGTGAAATGTTCAAAAACGTCGTCATTTGTGGGAGTTTTCGTCACGTGCTTCAGCACTGAGGGACGTTTGCTTTGAGACTGAGGTCAGGCACAAACATAGTTCGTGCATCTGCATTTAGGCTTAAATTTCTGGTGGAATTGTAAAATTCGCAAAGACTGGTAAATGATCAGAAATATCAAAAGAAGTGATTCCAGCATTAGTTATCCTTTGTTCATCACAAACATTTGTGCACGTGTGATCTACGAAGAAGGGAGTTCAGTTTGCTGAAATGTGGTAGTTTTAATGATAGGAGAAATACAACTGCAACTGGCACTACACATTGTACATACTTTTTCACAGTTCAGCGTTCTTGATACACCAGCAGGCTAATTTTAAATCTAAAACGTAGAGAGTGATTGCTGCAATGGATGTCGTCAATGCTGCAATCGTCAGCAGTGTCATAAAGTTGAAACAGAATTCTGGATCGGTTTCTCCTAAATGCAAAGAGAAGTGTGGTTTTAAGAGGAAAACCACTCCACGAGACGATGCTTACTCCGACATTGTAAAAAGATTCACGCAAAACGAACGACGCATTAAATACGGATTTGAAGGAGAGGTTTATCCCAATCAAATTCCTCTGCAGTTTGCAGATTCTCATTACAGTTGGTCGACAAACCAGACGACCAGTTAAAAAACAGATTGTAACCAAAGCAATCAGAAAAAGCAACATAAGTGGGTAAAAAAGAACAAAGATTGTACAAAAAACCAGTAGAGAAAAGTAATTTTCTGCGATGAAAGCCATTTCTGTGTATGGGGCCGCATAAATCAGCACATTTAAATCTGATGAGAAGATTCGTGATTCCCATTGAAATCAGTTTGCCAAGCACCCGCAGATAAACATATTTTGANGATGCTTTAATTACTGGGTGTTNCAAGCCTTCACCCANTCGAAGGAATGAGGCGCTCACCACGATATTCTTCAGAGAAAAGTTGTTCTAGAGCTGGGGAAGAGGCATCCTGATGGTTGCAGGGTTTTTCATCAGGAGCTAAACCCCTGTCACACATCGACAATGATAAAAAACTTAATGATAGAGAAAAATATGTTGATGCATGATTAGTCCGAGAATTCTACAGACGCAAACCCAATTGACAATTTTTGGGCCATATGCAAAAGTAGATCGTACAGTCGATGGTTAGACTACGGAAAAGCTCATTCTGGCGCTGATTTAAGTATGGCACAGGGATCCGAAACTTTATCAGTGACTGTTCAAAGCTAGCAAACTGTATGCCTAACAGTGTTAATTGAAACTGCGGCTTCAAAATAGAAGAGGTTATTTATCGTTAGTAATATGCCTGCTTGTGACGTTTTATAACCAATCACCAAGTAAAATAAAAATAATTCATTGCTGAGTACATATTAGTTGCTTTTTTCGATTCATTTGCACAAGTGTGTGGTCCACTTGGTTTGCAATTGTATGTCTATTTTGTTGTGTGATTGGCATGTTTTTCTACAGTAGAAGTTGGAAAATCATTACTCAGCCAGATGTAATAGAGGTGCACTGTGTGATAGGCCAATGGTCAAAAATATTTTTGTCACACCCAAGAAAAATTGTACTTGAAACTCGCGACCGAAACATTTCGGTAGCATGTTTTCTGTAATGCTTACGAGGTGCACACCACAGATGATAGGAGGGAAAACACGAAATGTTTCGTTAACTGAAATTATTGCAATTAAAAGTAAGTCCGACAAAAACAAAAAAAGGTCATGTTTGATAACAATGGAGACATGTAAGTAAACAAAAAATTTGTGTTTTGTTGTTCGAATGCACAAATCGATTTGTGTAAGTAATTGTGAAGAAAAACAGCTGCATAGAATACTCGAGAGTTATCCTTCAGTTACAAAATTTTTACACAAAATTAAGAGTTGAGATTTCGTAACAAAGTCACAGTCAGAAGAAAAACAAACTTTTAATTTCGTACAAAGCGGGAAATCTTCCATTCCAAATTTAATTCGTATCAACGTTTTTTGATGCTACGTGATCGTACTGGCCTGAGGCGGTCTAAACTTGCAGAGACGTTACTGCATGTTCCCGACTGATTTTTTTGAATTTTCTACTGTGGATGTGAATTATGTGCAGTCTGAGTGGAACCATGCCCTGTTTGAGACTGGCAAAAGCACCAACGTCACAAATTACGTAGGTACAAAATATAAGATTTACATTTCGTGCACTGTTGATTCATTGACAGCCGATTTTTTGTTTTTGAACGAGTCTCCAAATGCGCAGCAAAGATTTTCACAAAGACCGTCATTCCCAGCAAAACACTAATGAGGTTGATAATGTTTCACTATCAAGATTTCAACATTATTTTCTGAGATTGACGACATCGTCCTGGGGTTTAATTGTTTGATGAATTATTGCAAAAAAAACATCTTCGTGAATGTTGCAACAATCTTTTAAAATGTTCCCAAGTGGAATATTTGCAGCAATTGTCTGATATTTGCTGTTTTGCACGATTTTTCTGTACTTATGTGGAGATTTTTTTTCAGTTTGTCTATGTAATTTCACTTCTTGTGTTTTTCCATCCAAAGCCCGCTCCGGCTGCAATCTTGGTTTTCAATTCTAGGATCAGCCACAACTCCTGAACGAATTGGGGTAGAGTGCCACTGAAAACATCACTGGAGGTCGAAAGCAGCAAGGAATCCAATGAACTTGACAATGGCTTTTGTGGGCCATGGCTATCGTGGGCCCTTTAAGACCTGCGCCCGCCAAATTTCGGTTGAGGTTTGCAACGCTATAACTCGCCAGCCGATTGAGCTAGAAAGCTATTTAAACCATCTACGGATTCAGCAAGTCTTCTAGTTGAGATTGAAAAAATTTTTTTTCGTTTGGGTTTTAGGGTTCTCTGCGGGGACGTCACAAGTGGGGGCGTTTTTGCGTTTTTTTGGCCTAATTTACGCGGTCCTGGATGCCAATCCAATGAGCCAATTTTTCGCTCAAGTTGTTTTTGGAAACTAGACTATCATCCGAGTCTTTAG
>JGI24158J21664_10011957_pt1 | contig 11519 bp, 6 predicted proteins | sample Ectturendosymbi3_FD_21664 | JGI IMG/M metagenome (IMG submission 21664)
CCACTTATGACGTCACTCACAAAAAACCCGCACCCCCCAAGCAAAAAATTTTTTTTCAAGTGCAGACTAGAAGACTTGCTGCGTCTTTTAACGCTTCGACCAGGTCTGTAACTCGTACAGGAGCGGAGATATTCCCACGCAAAGCCACGTGTGTTTAGGCGTATTTTTCTGAAAATTCCTGAAAGCGGCTGGACGCCAAAGTGTTAACACTTTGATTTTCGCAAAAAAACAGCAGTTTTTGGTTGGCTTACCAATGCTTTAGCTCCTCCGCCGATTGCGCTAGAGAGCTGTTCAACGGCTCAAACGGATCGGCTAGTCTAATAGATTGCACTCGAAAAAAAATTTTTTGCTTGGGGGGTGCGGGTTTTTTTTACTGCCTTGTCTAAATAGCGCCTGCGCAGTGACATGAAAGAATCCATGTTTTTGAACACCCGAAATTGATATTGCATGAAACGCACGTGTTTCTGAATTTCCTCCTCTGGCAGTGCCGACTCTAATGCTGTCGGAACCTCGTACACTGGCATGCACACGCAGGAGCTGTTTTGTAATATTTTGCTTCATGGCGAGAGGACAGTCTCCAATCACGATCATTTCATTTTGTAGTTTCGGGCTTTATTTGTCTGCTGTTTACACCTATTAGGTTATGATAAAATTAAGTAGGTTTAAGCTTTCCACAGCATCACACCAAGTAACATTGAGTTCATTTCTACTGAAACTATATTTTTATGAGCAACTTCTCAATATTGAAAGGCGCAACAGCTAGCCTCAAACATTGTTGCCGCATTATCTGAAAATATCAGTCGTGGGTTCGTATTTTAAAAATAGCCTATTTAGAATTAAGCAGTAGACGATGTTGTTTGCTGTGCAAGAAGTCCTATATTGATTTTGAGCAATTCACTTTTACATTACGATGCAATGTAATCACAGCAACTGCAATTCAATCGTTCTTCTCAGTGATATTGCAAGTATATTTATAACACCGCCATCTTTGATAGACAGCGTGCTCTACAGATGCAGTTGTGCAGCTGGTTGTCAGCTTCAATTTCATAAGTATATGTGCGTGTGGATAAACAGCTGTCGTTGCTGTATGGCTGACATTTGCTGAATGTTCGACAAGCTAAATATCTTTTCAGCACCATATTCGTAGGAACAAAAAGTGATTGTTATGTAATAAATGAGCTGTGCCCGAAAGCAATAACTTGGAAATTTTTTTCTTATGTGTTTTGACAATCAGATAACTACCATTATCTATTGTAAATACAGTCAGACCTCATTTGTCCGAACTCCGATCAACTGGAATCCCTGCTATCCAAAACAAATTGCTAAGAACAGATTTCTCCCAATGCATTTCACCCCTTTAATCTGGAAACCTTGCTGTCCGACACCGACTCGGAAATTGAGGAACTTCCGTGACAGACCCCTTTTTTCCAGGCTAGTTGTGCCACTGATTATGGTTGAACATAGACAAAGCGCAAAGAGTGATCAAGACAACCAATTCCTCTGCCACACAGAATGCAATAGCAGGCAACAGAAATATAATGAAATACAGTACATGTTGTGTTAGGAGTAGCGAGTAAAGGCTAATGTCAGTTGATTATGGGTTCTCGAACTATGCATCATGGTGCTGCAATCTTTGCAAATAAAAGAGTGGATTTATCAGCACAATACCGAATGTTAGCTAAAGTTTGGTGTCAAAGTGCTAACGTTACATTTTAAAGCACAACAAATGTATACATCAATGCTTGTCACTATACTGCTTTGCTATAAACTGAGCTTACATCCTATCCATGTAAAGTCAACTTTATGCTAGTGACGTGACAGATAGTTCATGAATGCAAAAACCAGTGTTCTGAAACATTCAGTTACTTTGCATGGCATCTAAAAATTTTATGCCAAAGTAAAAAGCTTGGACAGATGACACATAAAAAGCTTACCATCAGTTGTTACCAAAACTTGCATCTGTGACATGAAAAAGCAGGTTTCATATGGTTTATCCTGTCCACTACTATAGAAACTTTTGTGCATTTGTGATTGCACATTGGTAGAGGTGAAGTACCAAGGTCCACTTTTAAAGTGAAGGTTCAGTGCCTGCATGACGATGCTGTCATATTTGCTGATGTTTGATCCATTCCAGCATACGATCAGTTCATCGCTCATAACTTTTAGATCTTGTTTGTAGAAGCTTTAGACCCACCGTGTACTTCATGAATTTGTTCTAGAACATTGCCCATCCTTTCAGCTGTGGACCCTGGTGAATAGCACGGGCACAAGGTTAAACACTAGTTAAATAATAATGCCAGAACAAACACCTGACAAGCAATGCTTCAAGTTATTTTTAGCAAACAGTCCTGCAGTGAACTAAAGAACCTGAGCTTACCCAGCCCCTTCCGATCACATTTCTAATAAATTGCCATTGAATTTTGATCTTATTAAAACCAACATGTCTTCCACCCAACTGACAAATAAACTACTTGGCATGAACGCATGCAACAACACAGTGACAGTGCTTGTGGCTATTGTGCAGAGATGTAGTCGAGACCTAAACTTCGAGACTAAGACCTGGTGAAAACTCCATGACCAAGACTTCATCGTAAATCCCGAGACTTGAAAATTTGTGAATTATACTGACGTATTTCTAAAAATTTTCAAAAAATGTCATTATCACTTCTAAGTTGAAAATTATTCGAATTTCTGGCATTTTTCCTGTGTGGTTTAGTTTTTTCTTACCTGCAGATACAGCGGACAAAAAACATATTGCATTACAAAAGTTTTCCTAAGCCATGTCATTGTAGTATTCACAATCTCAAAGCAATATGCTTGTGACAGACACCTGTAACCTTTGAGACCGAGACAAGACCTGAAACCTTTGAGAGTGAGACTTGCAAATATGGGTGTCAAGACTCCATACCTGCTATTTGATTCATGGAGGGAGTACACTTTGAGTAGAATGGCTTGACGTTCAGTAACCTATCATGATGGAGGTTGTGCATTTTGAATCAAACGGCTCGACTTCCAAAAGCTGAGTAATGTGACATGTTGCGCTTGTCAACCCAGCTGTAACCGCGGTGCTTAGCAAAAAAGTTATATGTAAATTAAAACATTTGACTCAGGCAGTGTGTGAAGAAAGTCAATATGCGCTGCAAACATTTTAATAATACTTTTGGAGCTGGAGCAGTTTGTGTGAATCACATTTCTACCATCACTTAGCTTGAATTGCTTTGAAAGCATTTCTGGTAAAAACAATGATAATTATTTCACTAGGGGGTTAATTATTTTATTGTTTTTAAGCCATAACTTTTGGAACTAGAAACGTTAAAAAGCCATTCAAAGACTTCGAAGATTAGGATTCTAGCTTAATTTCCAATAAAAAACAAAGTTAAAAAATTCAATCTAGCGGTTAGGGCCCATGGCCTGGTAACCTGATTCAAAATGGCCTAAAATCTACCCCACTTATGATTCACTCACAAAAAACCTGAAACCCAAAACCTAAATTTTTTTTCCATTGTAAACTGGAAGACTCACCGTATCTTTTGAGGGTTTGAATAGCTCTCTTGCACAATCACCTGGCAAGTTATAGAGTTGCTAAGTGACGCTAGAAAGCAAGGTTTATCCGAACTGTTACAGCAGTGAAGACGTTAAAAATCAGGCGCCGGAGCTCAGTTTCAATTTAGGACTAGAGCTGGAGCTCTAGCCATTTGAGAGGTAGCTCTGGGCCCAAGGTTTTGCCAAATTGACTGAAAATCAGACTTAATATTCCTAAAGCAGTGCTCTTCATAGCACATTAAATGCGATTGTTATGAGTTATGACACCAGACTGCCACAATGGACCTGCGGGTCTTTGATGTTTCCTTTGTTTGATCATCGCTGAGGCTGTGGCGTCGTAGCTGGACAGCCATGGTGTTACTTGTAGAAGTAAGAAAACGTTAACTACCACAACATTTTACTTTCTAGTCAGAATGATCAAACCAGGTCTGTAGTGTAGTGATCTGAAAAGAACTAAGCTATAATCAGTTGGTATATTGCATCCGTAGGTTTTGTAGCTGTGTAATCATGCTGTCAGCAGTGAGTATGATTCAGACATGATACCACTGCAGACCTAAGTGTGAAATGCACGGCATGCCGATGTGAAGTAGAAATTTTTATTAGAAACCATAACTAGCAAAATTTACTGGATTACTGGCAAAGTTCACTAGGAACCATTACGTTTGCTAATAGCAGCATAACATGAAAGTGATGACTGATTATTAGCAAACTAGCATTGCTGTGCATGGCAGTGCATTTTCAGGAGGGTAAAAATGCAATGTAAACAAATGTGGACTTTTGAAGTTTATATCTGTGGAAACAAATTTTATGTTTTGAGCACAGTAACCAGTCTTATTTTCTCCTAAGCTTTGCAGGTTAGATTGTGCTTTACTTTGCAATTCATCAGTGCTTAAATTATGACTGACAAAAGATAAGAAATCAGAAGCTTTCAGCTATTTTTGAAAAGGCAAAGGTGAATTTCTTGCTAGAAACTATTTCTTCAAACAAAGGGCTTTTGAACACATATTGGCATTTGTGTTAATGCAAATGTGTGCCTGTTAGAAAGAGCACACGAGAAAGGTAATTGACTGTGTGTTTTGCGCTCTCTGTGTGGTTTGCCCAGGCAGAGCTGTTAGCTGGAATTGCCAAGACTGCAACAAGCAAAGGATGCCAGGAGTGCAAAACATTTGGTTGATTGGGACTGGACTGTGTCTAAATACTTGGACACAAGTGTAGTTTTCCAAACACACATTTTCTTGATTCCAGTCATAAGAAAACACAAAAGGTCCTCAGGCTTTAACATCCAGCAACTGCCTTTCCAGCATTTATTTATATTACCACTACCTTGAGTTACGTTTCTGCTAATGACTATTCTCTGAATTGTCTAAGCCTGTGATGGTTGTTTTTTCGCTGATTTTCTCATGGTAAGTGCACTGATTGTAAAAAAATTCCAGATTAACTTCAATAAAGTTTGGTATGTTCTTTTACTTTTGTTACATTGCCTTTTGGTTACTCCTTTGAATTTTTTCTTGTTACAAAATAGGCTAGGTATAAATATACATGTTGTTTGAACCAATATCTGGATAGTTTGTTCGTGCAGCAAGCATATCATGGCAGCTTCAGGACTGGAGAATTTGCGGAGTCCTAGTGCTTTAACATCTTTGATTACTGTTGTGGTCCTTGCTTTGTGCTGCCTCATTGGATTTTCCTCTCGTTTGTTTGCTGTGATTCGATTTGAAAGTATCATCCATGAGTTTGATCCCTGGTATGTTGACTTCCAATTAAAGCCAAGTTGTATTTAACTGTTTTGTGTATCCTGATGAAAAATAAACTTAGTAACTTGTTTCTTTTGGTTTGGAATTTGGATTAACGTGTTAGTTTTTCTGTGTTGTACTGTATATGCAACACAACTTGAGAAATAAGTATAAGAACTAAATAACTAATGCATGAAACAGTCTGAAATGGATTTGTTTTGTCAGATTCTTAAATGTTTTACTGTTATGTAATTACAGGTTCAACTACCGAGCCACCCATCGTTTGACTACATTTGGATTTTATGACTTTCTTAACTGGTTTGATGAAAGAGCTTGGTATCCTCTTGGCAGAATTGTTGGAGGAACTGTAAGTTATCAGCTTACCTGTAGTCAAGCCAAAATATAATTTGATAGTAAAAGCATACAATGTTTTGCTCAGTAATTCGGGTGAAATCCTTGGCAAATGGAGAGAGTATTTGAAAGGTCATTTGAAACCAGTCAACATCATGCCATCAGACACACAGTAGGTGCATTTATAGGAAAATAAATACCATTACTGTAGGCTGTGATGAAATCCCACCTGAAATGCTAAAAGCTTTGAATAGAGGTCTATGGTTAACTTGTGGTTGTCAACTGCCTAGTGGCATGGCGTACTGGAAGGGCATCAAAACATTGGCAGACTTGGGCAATCATTCCCATACACAAGGAGACAAGAGGAAGTACACCAACTACTAGAGCATTTCCCTCAAAAATTGTATCGGCCAAGTGCCTTGAAGAAAAGATGCTGCGAAATAGTTGAACCTCAGGTATAAGGCACCCAGTGTGTTTTTTTCCTGGTCTTAGCACTACAGGCCAACTTTTCACTCTTAGCAAGTTTTTGAGAAATATTGGGAGTATGCCAAACTACTTCACTTTTGAACCCGAAACGCCAGCAGGTCATCCAAAGTATCAAAAGACCTGGATTGTAGCCTAGTTTCCAATAAAAACTTCAGCGAAATACTACCATCTGATGGTTTGGGCCCAGGGCCAGGCGAAGTGGGCCTAGGTGGCCTAAAAGTCTTCCACTTATGACGTCACTCAAAAAAAATCCGCACCCCCAACCAAAAATTTTTTTTTGAGTGCAAACTACAAGACTTGACGAGTCTATTGAGCTTTTGACCGGGTCTGTAGCGCTTATCGGACCAGAGAAATTCCCGCGCAAAACCATGTGCAATCCTGCTGTTTTCGCGTGAACCGCTTTAATTAGCCTGGACGCGAAAATGTTAATGGGTTTCTCCTTATTATGTATCTTCATACAAATCAGAATAAGTTGTCTAGAAACACGTGGATTTTGAAACGTGTGTTAAATTACTTGCAGTGATGTGTATAAGTTGTTTTACACTGTGATACACAGTAATGTTTTATGGCTAAATGGCTTAGTTGGTTGCACGCACGGAACCAAAGCTGGTAGACTGGGTTTGATTCCTGGTCGGGCCATATTGAAGACTTGAAAAATGGTGCTTGCACTGTCCAGCCTCGTGCTCAGCATTAACGGATGGGTGCAAGGGAACGGTGCATGCATGGTTCTGTCATTAACTTGCCACCAATGCAGCATTTACTATGAAAGCAGCTGCGTGCCCACGGTGCAACCAAGCAGAAATGGGTGCTTCAGACCATTTTTGACACTCCGAAAGGAGCACAGAAAGTGAGGATAAATGAAACTGAACACTAATGTTTCAAATGAGTTGTGATAATTATAGTTGAGTTGGATTGACTAATTTTAGTCACAATATAATTATTTGATCTGATTTTCATTTAAACATTTGAAGCTATCAGCAAAATTGGTTTTAAATCAATGCTGATGAAGCATATTTTATTACTATGTTAAAGTGCACACACCCAAGTGTCAAATAGAGTGACCTAAAGATTTGCCATCACTTTTGTATGAATACTATCCATTCCTCATTTGCCATTGGAGGTCATATGGATGAATGATTTGACACTTTATGGAATGTCAGTCTGTACTTAGAAATATCTTTAAACAGAATGAAAATGCAGGCAAGTGTGTTCCTGAAGGTATTGTCATATCAGTTTCACAAATGTTGCTTTTGCATTATGTTTTCAGATTTATCCTGGTTTAATGGTGACTGCTGGTTTGCTGCATTGGATTTTAAACACTCTACACATTACAGTTCACATTCGTGATGTATGTGTATTTCTTGCCCCTGTCTTCAGCGGCTTCACCTCCATTGCCACATTCTTGTTGACGAAGGAGATTTGGAGTGCTGGTGCTGGGCTATTCGCAGCTTGTTTCATTGCTATTGGTGAGAGGCCCGCAAAAATATGTGCAGTGTGATTGAGTGTATGGTGAGCTTTTAGTTGGGTGAAGATAATTTTTATAACTTTACACTGAACATAGTTTTAATGTGATGATTTTGTTTGTAACATTCTTGAAATATATATGACTTGAATATATGCAAAATTGTTCTTAGAAACTCAAGACAGTGAGAAAGAAAATTCACCTTGGTTTATTTGACCAAATATGACTTCAGTTCTTAGCTGGTAAATGTTTTATAAAATCTTGGTATCTGACTGAAATGGTTGCATTTGAGGTAGATCAGTCAGTAATGTGCTACACAACCGTAATACTTCATGTTATGGGCCCTGATTGATGCACTGAGTTCTGATTTGTGAGATAAACCATGTCCTGGCTTGTTAATGTAGAGCTGCAGGCAAGCCTAAAGCAGTGTTTCTGAATTTTAGTGAAAGGTGTACACCAGAGCCAGAAAGTGATATCAAATGAAGAATATCAGCTATGCTTTTTATAATTTATAGGCCATGTGCCCATCTCTTTAGCCATTCCTAAAGCTTTACACTAACTGGGTAGACAAAAACAGCTAAATTGACATAATTTCAGTGTGAAGTTACTAAACTTGACTTAGTCCTCTAAGTCTGTTAGTGCGGGCCTTTGGCAAACATTGACATCCTTTTAAACTGGGCTGGTGTGCAGCTATTTGCTGTGCCTGCAGTGCAGATCTGTGCATGTAGCCTATTTCAGCAGGCATTACAGTGGAGCTGTAAAGCACTATTGCATGTCTTGAAATTCACCTTTTACTTTAAAACCTGAAACTATTGGCATAGCAATATATTGCGAGGGAGCAGTCATACGTGGTGGAAGACAAAACATGGTCTCTATATGCGTTGAAAAGAATGTGACAATGGGAAGAAAGACATAAATGTGGAAAGAAAATGGTGTGCACTACAAACAATATGGATGCTAGTTGATACGATAATATAGGACAGAGGTTCCCAACTGTGGCGCTGCGACACCCTGGTGTGTCATTTTGAGATATCAAGGGTGTCACAAGCTTACATCCACCTTCACTACCAAGATCTTAGGAATAGGAAAAACCTGCTCAAACCCGTCAATGTGTGTGTAAATGAGTCTGCAAGAGGTTAAAAGCAGTGTGTGCAATGGCGTAAGAATAACTAGATTTACTTCAGCAATTTAGGTAACTAATTTACACGCAATATTCGGTTAGACAGGTGCGCTAAGTTAACTAGCAATTGGCGACTATTTTTATGGAGTGGGTCGTTTGAATTTATGCATAGGATCGATGCGTCGAGATTTCATACAAGCTGGGAACCACTGCTGTAGAGTATTTGTGACAGTCCACACACATCCGCTGGCTTTGTAAAATACCCACAACAAACAACTTTATTTATTTTGTTTGCACTGACACATACTTCTGAACAAGTGATAGGACACACAGGGCCATGATGACTTCTGGAAGTAACCATTAGTGCTATACTCCTTAAAGTTACACTGCTTGTAAGTTTTTTGTAGTTAACCAGCCATGACAGGTGTTTTTTGTGGTTAAAGCAATGGTAGACAATTGTGGGATTTTGAAATAATTAATCCCTCTCACATTTTATTGATTTGTTGATCTTCAGCTTAATAAGCCGAAACGCATTGTTAACTTACAGTTCTGTCAAATCCCAGAAAGGTTGCTTGCATAATATGAACTGTCTTCCCAAAATTATTTCTCTGGTGTATTTTCTGTTTAGGCAAATTAATTAGTTGTATTGTGGACCTAACAGGCCCTTGCATATTTTGCAGTTCCCGGTTATATATCTCGTTCTGTTGCTGGCAGTTATGACAACGAAGGTGTTGCTATTTTTGCTTTGCAATTCACATATTTTCTTTGGATTCGTGCTCTGAAAAGAGGTTCTGTGTTTTGGGCTGCTTGTGCAGCACTTTCTTACTTCTACATGGTAAGTTCCCATTATGTCTATTGCTTTATTTCGGAGTGACGAAATTAGCTACATTTAAAGCAGGCATTGTCAGCAACAATGTTTTTTGCTTGCAGGTTTCCGCGTGGGGAGGTTATGTTTTCATCATAAATTTGGTTCCATTACACGTTTTTGTTTTGTTGCTTATGCAGAGATTTTCCAGACGAGTTTATGTAGGTAAGTACGATTTCGAATGAGATTCCAGTGGATCCATTGATTTTTCGTGAATGAACAATGCGATGTTGCGTTCAATTTGGTTTAATTCAAGTAGCGATTGGGTGGAAGTGGCAATTCGACAGACTTCAGCTTGGTGTGACAAAAACGTTTAAACTTGTCTATGTAGGTTGCATTTCGGAAAAGCCTGGTCAACTCATTATCAAAAGGGTTTTTTGTAATTATCATGAGCTTGACACCTAAAATAAAATTTTACGTCAGTTCAAAACGCTTGCAGCTCAGCTGGCAAAACTTTAGTTCCTTATTACATGTCATTCTATCTAACTTAATTTTTTGTTGCTGAACTTTCTTGGCCCTTTAGGGTTAAATGTTTTTCTCTGTCAAGCCGACCATACTAAGGAATCACCAGGAAAGAAACCCGAATATGACAATCCGTATGTATTTACGTACACTGCAACTTGGTATGCAAACTTAGTTGTAGATGTTACTGGACGGACGTTTTCCTTGCGGACTCAGTGAATATTATCTGCATTTTTTCAGCTTACACAACGTTTTTTATCCTTGGACTTCTTTGCTCAATGCAAATACCGTTTGTTGGTTTTCAGCCAATCAGAACTAGTGAACACATGGCATCTGCAGGTAAGTGTAATAGATGAAGACTTGCTTTTCTGGGGTCTTGCTAACTTTAAGCCTAAAATGCTACTAAATTTCGCCTTAGCTCATGTTGGTTTTAAGCTTGTTGGTATCGTATGCGTCATGCTGTAGTTGCGATGTGCACGTCGGATGACATGTTATTTTCATTAAAAGCATCCCGTGCTTGATCCTCTGCTTCCAGTACTTTGGTGTCCGCTGCGCGTTCTACTCGTAGAACGTCACACAAAAGGATTGCGTGTTACTTCTCATCATGTTCAAATTCAGCGGTTCGAAATACGCAACACTAGTCCACGCTTTCCGTACCAAATCGGATGTTCATGTTTTGGAGTGGGGACATATGCCTGCTGCTTGTGGTCTACACCCCACACATGCCAAAATTCGCGCGTTTGAAGGTAATGCTAGCGCACATGTCGGCGACGTGCTCTTGAAACAGCTGGAACAAAAGCTGTTCGTTGGAAGCTACACTTCAAGCTGTTCTGAAAACAGCAGCATTTAGCCATGTGGCGCGCACAACTGCTCGTCTTTTTTGATCAGTTCTCACCCACAGGACTTTCCTATCTCACGCAAGTTATTACGCGGAAGTTGGCTCCGTAGCAATTTTTTGTGGCATACGCAGCTCAACTTGTGGTGACTGTTGGCGAAGTTAGGCTTAAAAATATTTGTAAATGATTCCATGGCTGTTGTGACACTAAGCAAAGCCTGCATTCGTCTTATGCAGACCTTGCTGAAAAAAAAACAAACAAAAAACGTTACGTAGCATACTTAACCGCCACAAGCCGCGAACGATTCAACCTGCCCTGATGGGGTTTCATCTCTGAGACAGCCAATGTTTATTGCACCAGATGGAGAAGTTGCAAATCCTTTTCCGATTTCCACAAAGCTCTGACACTGCACTTGCAGACAGGATGTCGAGCCGGTAGCAAAAATGTTTTGCAGTTTTTCTTTAGGAAATCGATTGCGGCTTCCATTCCTGTTCGGAGTGTAAATTGTTTGTGTAAAATAAGCAAATATTTACCGGGCGACCAATCACCTTTGAACCGGTTCAAAATTCGGTTGAAGAAACAATGTTCAAGGCCTAACAACGCAAGCATGACTTGTCTTAATACTCACAGTCTCACTAACCGGTTACATTCTGGTAAATAC
>JGI24158J21664_10011958_pt1 | contig 11518 bp, 5 predicted proteins | sample Ectturendosymbi3_FD_21664 | JGI IMG/M metagenome (IMG submission 21664)
TTTGATCAACTTTCTAGTGTTTCTGGTTCAAAAGTTACGATCTAAAATAAACAAATTAATTAATTAACTAATTAGTCAAATATTTTTACTAGCTTACATCACAACTTTTGAACCCGAAACCCCAGCAGGTCACAAAAAGTATCAAAAGACTTGGATTGTAGCCTAGTTTCAAGTAAAAACTTCAGCGAAATACTACCACCTAACAATTAAAGCCCAGGGCCAGGCAAAGTGGGCCAAGGTGGCCTAAAAGTTCTCCACTTATGACATCACTCACAAAAAACCCGCAACCCCCAGGCAAAAAATATTTTTCGAGTGCAATCTACTAGACTGGCCGATCCGTTGAACAGCTCTCTAGCCCAATCGGCGGAGGAGCTAGGGCGTTGGTAAGGCAACCGAAAATTGCTGTTTTTTTAGGCCGAAATCGAAGTACAAATATACTGTAGACCGGCTCTCAACGTGTTAACGATTAAGATGTATTCCCACAAACCTGCATAGACATATTCTAACAGGTCACACAGTTTCACACTGTGTGAAAAGCTATTAACTCTGATTAAGCTATTAACTCAAGGCTAATTGTCCACACCGGTAACTTTTACGCTGAGACATTTCAGTCCTTTGTTCCATCGTATTAAAACTCGTGGTAACAGTATTCACTAGCCCATCTGTTCAGGCTTTATAACCGAATGGACATTATGTTTTTTTTGGCTATTTAAAAAAAAATTGACCTATGACTTAAACAATAAACCCAGGTTCACACTCAAAGCTTCCCACTAACAATGGATTTTTCGAACTTGGAACCATTGTTACAGATCCACCCATGCTTTTTTTCACACGGCATAAAACTACATGCCTTTCAGCAATCAGCGGTCACTGTCTCGCTGCATTACCTGCCACAAATGTCTGCATTCAACAGTCACATGCAGGCTAAACCAATTACTTAAATTGAATCTTTGAAAATTTGTTGCCATGTTATTGTTACGCAATGGAGACCAACGACAGAACAATTGTTCGCAAGTTTCGCAACCTGCCTCTAGCTCTTGTGCAGTGTGAGTGTCATACTAGCAAAAAGTAACTGTCAATGCAAGAATTGCATCAATTAATCAGAATTAAAATGTTGACATCATATTTTTTAGAAACTTTTGATTCTTAGTCCGAACTTCCAAGGGGGCAAATGCTTGTTTTTCCCCCTGTGAACGCCCATGGTGAATATTATTGTTGAAAAATGATTATATGCTTGTTGGTAAATATGTTTTTTTTATTTTCCTCAGCCTTTTTGTCAAAAGAAATTTTAGGGGTGCATGCTCATCTATCGAAATGCTGAAGGGGTACATGACCAGAGTAAGTTTGGAAACCCCTGGTCTAGTCTAATGCCATTAATATGTACATTTTTATTAAAAGGTGTTATGCTTACTCTAATTAAAATTACCTTTTGCAACACATATGCAAACATTACCAACAAAGCTCACAACCCTTAAAAATTTGATCCATGGGCTACATGGGGCCGGCGGGCCTGTAGTTGTACCACACTGATATACATAGCCTATTTTTCATTTCTACACAAGTCCCAAGTTTTGAGTTACAGGCCAATATGTAGCTAAATCAATACAACGTTTTTACTTAAACCCTGTTTACTAATGGTTGAAGACAGTCTTTTCAAAACTGGCAATCCTAAACAAAAACTATGTCTCCACAGCAGTTCTGCTTTTCGTTTTGTGCAAATACTTCGCAGAGATTTGCCTGCAAATAAAATTTTTAATATTATAAATTTGCATCTTTGAATTTACATGACAACCAACATTACAGCAAAGCCAGTTACATTTCTGTACAAAACAAATCATGGATGTACTGTGGTCCCTCACACGTGCAGTTGTTAAACTTTCACTGTTTCAAGACATTGACCTTTTTTACAGTATACAACCTATGATTACTATAAAAATCACTGATACCACACAGGGTGAAATGGCTGACAGAAGCAGTTAACATCCTTTCGCAGCCTCTAGAAACTTGCAAAATGCTAAAAATCATTTTATCAAAGCGAAAACTTATAAAAATATCAGAATCAGTGATGGTAAGCCATAAACTGTTTTAACTTCAGCTTGGCTTCGCTATGTATCAAACACGAAATGTGACAATTGTCACTTTTATTTTTGCAACCTCTCCAAATGCTAAACTAAACGAGAAAAATGTGGGTGGACATAGCATATTATGTCACCCCATCTGAAAAAATAAGGGGGACATGTTTCCCTATGTCCCCACCTAATTGCACCGATGCATTAACATAATGGTTGTGCATGCAGAAAAATATTGTGGAAAACCTAACTTGTGTAGAAATGCTCAATTCTACAAGTACTTGTTTCCAAAAGTACTGAACCTTTAAGCTATCATAGCCCATATGCAACCCTACTGGAATTAAGGTCTTTTCCTATCAGTCATGCCTTAAAGGAAAAACTTTTCCTATGACAACAAAAAATTGTATCCCAGTAGGCTGTGTTCAACTTTTGGAGCTTCATGCGAAAGATAAGGTCACATGGCACATGCAGTATCACTGTGTGCAAAAAAATGAGCCACACACGTACTGCAAATAAAAAAATCAATCAACACACAAAAATAACACAGGTCAACAAAAGAAATTGTTTTAATCGAGGTTATTACATTAGTTTTTTAGACTACTTTTCTTCTTTCAATCTGGCCTTGCTGACAATTGGAAGCTTGTCATACAGACAAGTAAAGCCACTGGATTTGCATTTGGCCACTGCTTTAAAAAAACTTTTCAAGCCCAATTTTATAGTAATGGCACATCACGTCACATGCCTAAAGTGCACAGTCAGGAAGTGCTTCAAAAAGGCAGCTATGCACAAGCAACAATAAAGTGAACCTGGTCAAGCAGGGAATCTCTATTGTTGTTAGCCTGTTGCACTAGTGAACTTGGCTCTTTCCATTGCGCGTTTGAATTTCCCATAAGCTGCAATTAAGTAATACAGAGGTGGCATCAGGATTTTTTAGGATTTACTATTGGAATATGCTAAACTTCTGAACACTGTTCACTCCAGAAACATACAAGCTTTTTATGGACCAATGTTACTTTTCATAGTGCTTTGCACTACAGTAACATGCACCATTGAAGTCCCATAAACATAAATAGCAATACTTTATTTGGTAATTCTCTGCACATTCCCATATGCTTATGACCTGGAGATCTCCACCCAGGCTCCAGTGGTAGTCAATGTACTTAATAGCATTCAAAACAATCTGAATGTTGTCATGCAATTCATTCAAGTGAACCGAATGTGTAATGTTTTGTATTGAATAAATGTTTTATTTGTGCACAGAGATATCAGTATTTCCTTTATAGAATAAAAGTGATCCTTGCTTTTAAATCACTCAGCTAAAGTTTGAAAGAATGCTTTACTTTTGCAAATGTTATGTCTGCTACATCAATTATTATTCTGTGTTATGTCACAATGCAACCTTCTGTTGTTTATAGGCCTGGGTTAGACTAGGTAGTTGGAAACCAAAAAATATAAGAATCCCAAAAACGAAATGTGTTACAAAAGTAATGACATTTTTTAAATCAGTGCCAAAAATCCATTTAGGGTGTTGCAACCTTTCCATTGGCATTGCGTTGAATGTGCGATTCACCATGAATGAGATGTGTGCGAAGAATGACACCCATATACATGTGGCGCAAACAAGCAACAATATAGTGATCATGGCATGTGATCTTTATTGCGCCTGCTGCCACAGTGTGAAGCTTTGAGCACTTGCCGCTCAGGCTTTCTGATTGCAACAAGGCCAATTTTTCTCAACCAGTGGGCCAGGGAAGAATTTTTGATGGGCCATAACCTGACGCTATTGAAATTGAGGTTTTTAAAGTTGAAATTTTCAATGTTTTAATCGAAAACGTTAGTTCTTCAGCTAATATGCTCTTTCTTAACTATAACTGTGTTAGAAATTATTGCAACATGGAAATTTCCACATAGCCTACCACATTCTGCACTTCATGCAGTTACTGAATGCATTTTGAGGCAGACAAGCAACTAGTTTTGTTGCCTGAAAAAGGAATATAGAAGCTGACTTAAATGTAGAAGATGACTTAATCTGTGCATTATCGTGTATTGAGCCTCGCATATTCATTTTTGCAATAATTTTCCTGCCTACTTTCTATCCAGGAAGGGTCACACGGCCAGCAGCCCTATGAGGACTTGAGATACCTCATGGTTAACAGCAACCTCAGATAGTTCTGCTGACTCAAAACCAAGATGGGACCAAGGATGAAAGGTCGGAGATATAATTACTCTACCTGGTCCTTAGGCGATCTCTTAGCCGCTTTCCCTTGGATGTAGCCAGCAGGACTTGCCTCCCCAATCTTTCTTGGGGCATTCTGGACAGATAGCTAATGCAGCTTCCTTGTATCATTCCCTTTATGTTTGCAATTAAGTTTGGCTTGTTAATCCTGAAATGATTAGCTTAAATTTCTTACATTGAACCTTGTTAACTGGCCAAATTGTTTTAAGTGTAAGCAACTAAAGTTCCTTTTTCCGAACCCTTCATCACAAAAAGACCTCCAATCATCAATGAACCATTCCTTTTACATTATTACAAAAACTGCAGAAATGAGCTAAGTTAATCATGTGCGCCAATTCAAAAAGAAAAACAAGATTCCTTTTGTGTGCATTTGCTTTGACTATGCTAGTTAGTTTAACGCATGGCCTTCAAAACAGGCTTATGCCATCTGAATTTCTGTTCTACAGTACATCTCAGTTCAATCTCGCAAAGTCGTGTTGCAAGCCACAATGCTACGTCGCCCTTAGACACCCGAATGGAGAGTCGAACCCACAGCCCTCAAGCATAACAGCAATAGAGCATCCCCATGACAACCTTCAATGGGGGATTCAAGGCAAGCCACCCCACGTTGGGTGCTATTTGTTGCAGCCACAATGCTACGTCACCCTGAGAAACCCAAATGGAGAGTCGAACCCACAACCCTCAGCGTAACAGCAATACAGCATCCCTACTTGACTAGGAAGACTCTATTATTGCTGCTACGAATTCAACGTTATAGACTACATGTGGCTAATCACAATGCCACAGTCGGAACCTTGTGCAACTGTTAAAACCACCATTGTTTCGACACAATATGCTTTCCTATATTCCACAGAGAATACTAGAGCAGTCTGTATAACATACTACAGCCTGCGAAAGCTTTCGCAAATTGCAATTGCACAAAATGTTGCAATAGCCCGACTTTGAATATATACTTAATGGCCATTCCAGAGTTTCTTTCAAACTATTGTACAACAAAATGAAATAGATTTTATAGCCCGTGGCAAATTTATGCGGTCAATTTGGCCCTTTGAGCTTTCTGAGCTGTGCAGGCCTACACAAGCAAGAAGCATATCTTACAGCACAAGACAGAAACGAATTAAATGATCTGAACTTAAGTTAAGGCGGTCGGTAGACTTGCAAACAAGCATCTTCCAAAAAATCTTGAAAAATAAAACTCAACCTTACAATAACAAAACGGCTTACAACATCAAATTTGTAGTATGAACATTAAACATCAAAAAAATTTCTGAAAACATCAAATCGGATGTTACAGTATGAGTATAACATCAAAAGTGGCATCTCTGGTGACCCTTGTTGTAGGCCAAGATGTTGCCACTCAGTCTGTTGTTACAGAAAAGTACTAGATTTCATGATAAAAAAACACCAGATTACAAAAGCAAACTTACACACAGTGAAAATGCCCAGAAAATGTGGTGCAATGCCAACCATAGACATTGTGCAACTCATATTAAATCAGAGACAAAGAAAATGGGAGATAGCAGCAACGCGTCGCTTGTGTTTGTTTCTGCAGGTCACTGGTACTTTTAACAAATGACCAAGTGACTTCGCAGCGGTTTAAAAAACAGATTATAATATTGTCTTGTGTAATTAAATTTAATTAAGTAGAATTTTTAGCAAATTACAATCAATTGATCGATATGAAAAGCCTAAAGGTCTCAATTACAGTTACAATTATTAAATAAATTGTGCCATTAATTACATTTCAGCTCACTCATAAACAAAACAAATGGCCATAGAAAACGTTAGAACACTAGATGAAATGAAAAAAACACTAGATCTAGTGGAAGAACACTAGGAGTGGCACCACTGTTGTAAGCTATTTGTAGACCGTTCCATGCGGATTGCTGCCAAAGAGAACCAGCATGAGAATCTGCTAATGATGTACGACTGCACGGAGTCTAGAATTTTTGACTCCCACTCTACTCCTGATCCTGCTTTGGATGAATATACTCAGAAGCCACTCTGATTCCGAAGCATTTTTAAGATTTGCACTCCGACTCCTGTTAAAATCCAAATTCAATGCTATAAGCTATACACAATGACAAAAGTGACTCCGGCTCCACAACTGCTCCGGATTTTCGTGAAAAAATCAGCTCCGGCTCCACCCCTATTTTTCACGTGAATTTGAATTTAAATCCGGTGGATTTTCAGCTTTTTTATAGATTTGGATTGGATTTGGATTTAAAAATTCTGCTTAACCGGTTTTGGATTGGATTTGGTAATTATCTTGTTCAGGACTTCTTCGCAACTTTCGGTTCTGTACAGGCCCATAACCAGAGGTGGGCAACCGCTGCGTTATTAATAGCGTCGCTACCGCTCCCGCTGTTTGTTAAATTTAGTAGCGGCGCTACCGCAGCCGTTCCTGAATAAAAATAGTAGCGAGCTATCGCTACCGCTCCTTTTGTTGCACTCAAAAAAACTTGGTCTTGCTTTACAGACGTAGGATCTGTTTTTAAAAACCTAACACTGAAATGTTTTTTTGTAAAAAGTTCTCAAAGAAAAAAACAGCTAGAAATGTTTTAAAAACATTTCTCTCTGTGTTTACATCGTTTTTTTTTCAAAGAAAAGTATGAAGTTGGTGTTTTCTTGGACGTTGTTTTTGAGGTTTGAAAAGCCTGCATCTGAGGTCATCATAACGTCTTATTTTTGGTAATAGATGCTGACAGTTACTATTTTTTGTAATGGATGTTCACAGCTATTTACCTGAACACCAATTTGATATGCAATGGTTTCCAGACTCTGTTTAATTTCCGTAATGTTTAATTAAAAAATAGAACCAGCTCATGAATATTCAGATCTAAAGCAAATATTTTCTACATTTACCTCATGTGTTGGTGATTATATTCTGGGACTTAACAAAAGTTCTTGTTGTTCATGAATGCTGGTCAAACGCTTCTGTCGTGACAACCCACAACCATGCAGTGACACTTAATTTCTAATTTAACGACGCACTAGCCGAATCGACACTTTATCTGCAGCCATTTTTTCTCGGGCACGAAAGCTCAAACAAGAAAACTGCTGTATCACGTGAAGAAGACTGCTGAATCACGTGATATGACGATTTGTACGCAACAATCCAGATTTTTAGATGTTTGCGCGTCAAAGAAACGTACGTACGTGTACAGGAGTTGCTGATCAGCTGGAGTTTAAACTGTTTTCGACCTACAGTATGTCCAGAGGAAGGTTTGCTGTTATAGTTCAACGTTTTTGACTGCGCCATGTGGAGAAGACTTCTAATCGTGAGTGCATTCTATGGTTGTTTCCTCAATGTGCAGGTTTTCCCAGACTGTGTGCAGTGGTACAGCAGTGTGCCTCGAAAAGGAGATTTAGGTGTTCCGTGCATAGGCTATATGGTTTGTTAAAAAAACTTATGCTGTCTTTGGCCCACGAATTTGCTGGTTAAAAGCTTGTGCAACGTTTGGTCCATGTTGCATGGCTTTGCATGTAAACTTTACCACGTAACATAATTGTTTTGATATGATGCTCAGGCACTGTTGAGAAACAAGAAAATGTAGCATACTCAGGCGGTTATATGTGACATCACAATTGTTGGAATGTGTCCCGAAATGAAATGTCCGAGATTGTGTTATTTTGGTGGTTTTGCCAAAGCCTTCATATGACGTTTTTCAAAGCCTCGTATGTTGCGCGAATCCTTCTGTCGTGACTGCACACAACCACGCCATGCACAGTCACTTTTGTGACTTTATAAGAAGCACCATCCGAGCAGACAGCCATTTCAAAGCTAAGGCGCGGCAGCTCAACCTGCTGATTCTAAAAGAGGCTGCTGAATCACGTGATATGACGAATCGGCACGTAACAAACAATACAGCTTTGATGCATGCGCTCCCAAGTTTTGCCGATCAGCTTGAGTGCAATGTTGTCTGCAGTCAGGTTTGCCGTTGAAGTTTAGCGTTTTTTCTGCGCCATCTGATGAAGACGTCGAATCGTAAGTGAGTCCACTGTAGCGTGTGGTTGTTTCCACCAGGCCATGTGCTGTATTTTTCGATTACAAATTGAGTTTTTAACTAGTAGTCTACCGTAACAGCGGAATCTTTAGCCTGAAACAGGTTTTTCCGAAGTGTTTGCCGCCCACGCCAGTGTGCCTCGAAAGAAAATTAAGTGTACTGTGAAAATATCATGCTTTATATAAGGCTTACCAAATATTTGGCTCATGTTGTTTTGCATTCAAAGTTGTCATCTTAAAATAAATATTTGACTATCTATGATGCTCAGGGTCAGTCAGGACCTAGGTAAAGTGAGCCAAACTTTTCCAGCCACGCTTTTTTCAATAGATGAGAGTTTTGCACATAAAATTCAAAAGCCTCAAAAAGGCATAAAATGAGCTGTTACGACAAAATAAACCCAAGCAAATGAAAGAGCAAGTTCTGAACATATCATCCAAAGCAAAAAATCTTGCAAATATGTTGCACCAAGCTGAAGCTCATACAAATTGTTCAAAACAAGGAAGTTTTGAAAATTAGTTATAATTCAACAAAAAATTAAAATACTTTCCGAGGGGGTTATCATAACAACTTTTATATCAAAATCTTTGGAATTTATCAAACTATCGATATGTGAAAAAATCGCGGGGGTTATTTTTGTTTAAACGAAATGAGAAGAAAAATTGCAAAGGTACTCCAACACCAAAAATGCCTTTCGCTGCCAGATTCTCGTGTTGCGCGACTATCGATTTCAATTCAATATTCAAATACTTTCCGAGGGGGTTATCATAACAAATTTTGTATCAAAATCTTTGGAATTTATCCAACTATTGATCTGTAAAACAATCGTGGGGGTTATTTTTGTTTAAACGAAATGAGAAGAAAAATCACAAAGGTACTCTAACACCAAAAATGCCTTTCGCTGCCAGATTATCGTGTTGCGAGACTATCGATTTCAATTCAATATTAAAATACTTTCCGAGGGGGTTATTATGATACATATTTCTCAAAACCTTTGGAATTTGTCCAACTATTGATCGGTGAAAAATTGTTTCTACCGAAATTTTACCGAATGTTCTATCAATCACTGTCCTGTTCTTAGACCTGCCCACAGTTAATCTCTTTTTATTTAGAACTGATATTGAGTTTTGTTTCTTCCATTATCTTGCACCATCATTGAAAGCTGATCTCAATCTGAAACAAGCCTTATGTACTTCTCCAATTGCATGAAGTTACTGCTTTCTCCATCACCAAGTATCAGTTTTGTATACAGGCCTGCAATCACAAAGGCATACTTATATTTGTACGTTTCTTGTAAAAGATGCATGCACATGCATTTTCTGTTTTCACCAAACCCTGTGAAACTTGGTCTTATCGGTATGCTGAGTGCTTCTCTGCATTAGATCATGATCGAAGAAAATCATGTTATTTATCTGTGAAAACACTGGTATAGAACATTTTGCAAGTAGATATCAACAGATTTAAATCTGTACAACAGTTTGGAAATGCGCTGTGGTTCACTGCAGCTTTTAGTGTTGATGACGAGGCTTTTGCGGTGCGTCTTTTCCTTTTGCACCTGTAGATCAATCTAAAAGCGAGAACTGTAAGTTAAACAATTTTCAGCAACAAATAAGAACAACGATATGGTGTACTGTAGACTATAATATATTTCCTCAAGCAATGCCTATTGACATATCCCTATGTGTCTGCGGACATGTTGCAATATTGTTATTAGCATACTGTGGTTCTCGATATATCAATTTATAAAATAAACTAATGAGGTTTCTGCTCCCCTGTAGCCACGAGGGGATTTCGGGAGCAACTTTTTTATGCTTCCCAAATTTCGTTGTGTCCAGAAGAATGGTTTTAAACATATAACAAAAACAAAAATCATGCCCTCCAAAAAATATATGTTTCTGCCCCAAACCTTTGAATCTGGCTACGGGCCTGTGTACTTTTAACAAAGACATGCAGACTTATTGAACAGCAAAAGCACTGCAGGTAATTAGAGAGAAATTTTAACAAACCTTTTCAAGTAACGTATAAAAATGGAGAACACTCTGCCCATAACTTGTACCTTTCAAATTGTACAAGGTCTTTGCCATTGCTTCGACGAAACCGCGCTTTCCAATTGCTTTCTTTGGAAGTTGATGCAGGAGCTGTGGAACCATCGTTCGCAACTATCACAACCTAACTGAAAAGATTAGGTAATACTAACTTCAGTATTAGCAGTGTTGTATAAGTTCAGTCTGAAGGGGCTTAGGCCAATTTACTTCAGTTCTGAAACTTACTATAGCCTATTCATGTGACCAGATTACAAACCATCAGTAATTTTCATCATCAGTATCAAAAAGTCAGTGATTTTACAGGTTATAAGGGTTTTCACATTCTGCTTATGTTGTCAGACCACATGTTATTCAGTATAGAAAAAAATTCTCTCAACAGGAGCTGATGTACCAGGTGTAGGACTATATACTGGATGACTGAATGCCTAATTGGGACTTTTTGGTAGACTGACTGGGAAGCCGGGACAAAACCTTTAAACCAGGACTGTCCCAGCTAAAACGGGACGTATGGTATGCCTAGTTAAACCCAAAAAATAAAGTTGTTGTTGTAACATCCTACAATATATTACAATTTACTAACCTGCATTACACACAAAAGTAATTTACCTAGAAATAACCATGTAATTACATCCAAACAATAAAATCAATTAGAAATACAAACATGAATAAACCTGTGCACGTATATATTTAAAAAGAAAAACCATCTTACTGTAACTACCAACAAGTAAAAACAGCCAATAAGCAATTAAGACTGTAATGCAAGACAGCAGTTTGAAGATGATTGTTACNTAGGCTCGGTCATTGATATGCTTCGCAATAATTCTTTAGAAAGCCAGTGTTAGTGAGTAATGGTAATTATGCTGAATTTAGCTACAAATTTATGTGTCTTCTGAATCGCAGGTCACAGGTGTGATAAATATAGTGCTTTACATTGGCATTTAATGTGTTTTAGTTCTGCAATTTGTGTACCCCAAAGATCGAGATGCCGAAAAGAAAGTACCACAAGAATTACCTGGACTACGGCTTCACGTTTTTGGAGAGGCGCAATGAGCAGTTGCCGCAGTGCATCATTTGCCACAAAACGCTCAGCAATGATTCAATGAAACCTCATCAACTTAAGAAGCACCTCTCCAATGTACACCCTGAGTTCGTTGGCAAGGAGAG
>JGI24158J21664_10011959_pt1 | contig 11518 bp, 8 predicted proteins | sample Ectturendosymbi3_FD_21664 | JGI IMG/M metagenome (IMG submission 21664)
TGCGAGCACAGATGTTGTAAGCTTGTGGTACTTATTGAAAATCTTCAACTAAATATTAAACAATATGTTCGTGACAAAAATTGTTTGCTGCCAATGCCACTGAATGTCACGTGATGTGCGGCTGGGGCGTTGCTGAAGATCGAACAATTTGTGAAGGATTAAAATAACTTGGGACTATTGCAGTGATTTAAGGACTTGTTTATCAATCTTGACACCAGGGGGCAATTTTAACGTGTACTACTGGACCAGTGACATTTGCTAGCCTGCGGTCAAATGTCATCCATATCCTTTGTTCGAAGTGCGTTTGACTGGAGTGTAGGGAAACGGCGTTGGCTGGGGAAAAGGTGTAGGGACTGAAGGGCAATTGACATCCAAGTAAGTCGGAAGAAACCCTGACAGGGTGCGGATTTGACCCAGGTTTGAGGACATATTTTATTGATTTGTTCACTACACAACCACATATTGAAGCTTTTCACGGTTAAGCATAAAACTGGAAGAGCTTGAACCACTTTCAAACTCCTTTACTCAACAACTTGCCACGTCATTGGTTGTGCTTCATAAGAAAAAGGTTAAACTGCAGCATGACTTTCTTCATTTTCACTTGCACACGCATATCTTTACCATAAACCTGTCTTCATTTTACAATCAATTTATCACGCTACTCTCGTGAAATCAATTCTCTGACTATTAACATGTATTATCGGGTTAATTAATATCCGGATAAGTTATCGATATATGAGCTAACCCTGCAGGGGGCCATGCCCCCAAAATTTTTAGCGTATCTACTCAGTTTGTGTTAAGAGAGGAGGTATCCTGAACAAAATACTGTTGCTCGCATAAAATCACTCAAACATTTTGGCCTCCCAAATTTGGGGCTGGCAACACCACTGATTGTGGCCGTAGGACGGCCACCCTCCTCCAGCAGAACGGGCTGATTATCGCCATAACAAAAAAAATCAGGCGTCAACCTCGATTCAAACACGGCCTAATGGAGAAAACTACAATTGGAAGCAAAAACAGTAGGGAGTCTAATCAGAAAAGAAGTCTTTTGATTTTCATCATCAAAATCCTTATCCTGTACGGGGCCATGCTTTTGAATGAAACCTCTCAACTTTCAACAGTCTGTGAGAGGGTTTTGACTTCGTAAGTGTATTTCGCGAATCACCAAACACAACTTGGCGAACCACTGTTTGAAAGACCAACAATGATCACAAATCTGGAATAACTGCTGATTCGAACGTGTTTGAATCTCAATGCTGCTGCTTCAGTCCTTCCACTAGCGGCTGAAAACAATACAACGACTCTCCGCGCGATGGCGGTGCTCATCATGTCGAAACAAAGCGATTAAATAACAGACTGTAACGCTCCTCCGAGAAGGAGTAGCACAAAAGGTCTTTGGCGCCGTCTCCGTTGGCATCGAGTGTAAGAAGAGACTCGTCCTTGTCAGTGCAGTAGAACAGCGAGAAAGCAGGACCGCGCGGGAATCTTCCAGCTTCCGAAAGCACGAAATAAATCTCCCTGCGCATAAAAAAGATTCTCACATTCAATCGCTCACACTGCATTTCATGTTCAGGTGGGTCATAAGAAAGGTTCATACAAAAGCGTTTACTCCTTGTTTGTAAAGAACATTTTCGATTTCCTTCCATTAGACATTTCTTTGCGTTTTTCGCTTTGTGACGATTCACGAAAAGCTTTGTGATGACAACTACCGCTTGTTTTACGGCTTAGTGGGTTTAAGTTTCGCGTGCGCCATTTTTCGTGCTTAACTTTGCAACACCACAAATCGCCAGAGAGCTGTTGAATCCTCAGATTATACAGAAAGTTTTCTAGTTTCGATTTAAAAAAATTGTAAAGTTTTGGCTTGGATTAAGTCATCAGCCCTTAGTGCCATCACCAAGAAGTTTTTTGACTCGAGTTTTTATTGGAAACTAGGTTGTAATACGAGACTTTAGAGGGTTTGAATGCTTTTTTAGGGTTTGTGGTTCAAAAGTTATGGCCTAAAAACGCCAACAATTAGGGAAATCTCCCCTAATCGACTACGGAAAAATCAAGTAAATTGCGCTTTTGACCATAACTTTTGAACCAGAAACGTTAGAAAGCTATAACTCAGCTCTTGATTTGGTGAGTTTCATGCTTTACATCGCAAATGTAATCGATTACGATTACATTGAAAGTAATCACATTTGTCTTGAAACATCCTCACAACGAAAAGAAAACCATTTGCATGGTTTGCTGTAAGTATATTTTCACGATATGAATCAATGCAACAAGCGAAATTACTAACCTGTAAGGATCATGCACCGGGAAAAAACAAAAAACAAATTAATTGTTGACTGCGATGTTCGTGCAGTCAACAAACCAGTGGCGTAACTAGAGGTTTGAGCTAGAGGAGAAACTTAGCTGAAAGAGGCCCACGGTCTTGTAGTTTCAAACATCTAATGAAATTTGATCACTTCTCTTGATTTTTGCCTTCTTTAACCAAGTCATGAATGCTGAAAATATTGATACAGCTTCAACCACAAGATCATATTTTAGCAAGTAAGGGTATATAATAATGAAAGCAAGTATTTGTCCATGATAAATGTTTATCCTTAGCATTAATTTGAACCCCACATTTCACCAGTTCCATGTTCTCCTGAAAATACCCAGTGAAACCTTTTACCACTTTAAATGACACTTCTTTCCAGTTTTTTTCAGTGAAGCGATCTACTTATATAAAAACTAAGAAAACATCTGAACCACACAGTGCGGCAACTGATACCAAAATTGAAATACAAAAATCTTCGGTAAATTTGCTAACGTTTTCTAAACAGTTGGTTAAGAAACTACTGCAGGACTTTAAACGTGATTTGACCTAGATTTTACCTTCGTACCTAGATTTCGGTCCAAAACCAGCAGTTTCCCGTTGCCTTACCAACACCATAGCTCCTCCGCCGATTGCAATAGAGAGCTGTTCAAGGCCTCAAACGAATTGGCCTGCCTTCTTGTCTGCACTTGAAAAAAATTTTTGCTTGGGGGTTGTGGATTTTTTGTGAGTGACGTCATAAATGAAGTAGTTTTTGGGCCATTTTGGCTCATGTTACCTGGCCTAGGGCACAGTCGAACGACCAAAGTATTTCGCTGAAGATTTTATTGGATCCTAGGCTCGAGTCTGAGTCTTTTAAGCCTTTGATCAATTTTCTAGCGCCTCTGGATCAAAATTTATGATCTAAAACAAACATAATAATTAATTATCCAATTAAGGGATTAATCAAATTAACTTTTGAACCCAAAACCCCAGCAGGTTATCCAAAGTATCAAAATAGTCAGATTGTTGCCCAGTTTTCAATAAAAACTACAACAAAATACTACCATCTAGCGGTTTGGGCCCAAGGCCAGGTTAAGTGGGACAGAGTGGCCTAAAAGTCCTCCACTTATGACATCACTTACAAAAAATCCGCACTCCCCAACCAAAGAATTTTTTTTCAAGTGCAAACTACAAGACTTCCTGAGTCTTTTAAGCTTTTGACCGGGTCTGTAACGTTTACCAGACCAGAGAAATTCCTGTGCAAAACCACGTGCAATCCACCTGTTTTTGTGCGAAGCATTTGAATTAACCCGGGTGTGAAAATGTTGAAGGGATTGTCAGACTTTCTAGCATTTGTGGTTACAAAAAATGACCAAAATACCACTAATTAATCAGGCAAATCGTCTAATATACTAGGAAATTCTTGAAATATTTTCAAGTATTTGGCCATGACTATGGCCCCAGAAATGCTGAAAGGTCAATCAAGGGATCGACTTGTATTATAGCGTAGAATCCAATGAAGGTGTGAAACACAAAATTGCCTCATTGAATCATCCAATGACGTCACCAAAAATACTAGAAAACCTATCTAAATCATGACATCAACAATCAAAAACCCCAAACCCAAAACTTAATTTTTTTTAGTTTTGAACTACAAAACTTTTCCTATCTTCACAGGGTTTCAACAGCTCTCCAGCTCACTCAGCTGGTGAGTTATGGCCTTTAGCCAAAATGACCAAGGTCACCTTTTGTGGGATTTAAATTTTCATCCTTCTTTTGGTGCCCAGGGCCAGAGAGAACAAAGATTTTAAATAGGAACACACACATATATATATGTGTGTGTGTGTTAATAAAGCAATGTGTTATATTCTAAATGACTAAATCATACATTTTCAATGTGCTTCAATAAAACAATACCTTTAATCATGTCTTGCCTTTAAAAATATGCAAATAAACTTTGCAACTTATAGATTGGCTTCTGCATAAATATTATCATCACATTACCAAGCTGTGTGATCAAGAAATCTCATCACTAACCAATACAAACTGGTGCAGGGTGAAAAACTAAATAGCAAAACACATAAATTCAATCCATGAAAGAACAAATGTTTGTTTAAAAAACCTACCTTAGGTTTCAATTAGAGATCAACCAATATGGCTTTTTTGGGGCAGATACCAATATATCAGCCGTTCATCAACTTATAGCTTATACTGATATTTCCAAAATTATTATATCTTGTTTTCTGCTTCATTATCAGAAGTATAGTGTATTCTATGCCTTACATTTCTTTAAAAAACTTCAAAAATTAGGATTGATGAAGTAAAATTTTTCAAAGGCAGCAATTTTAATATGTTGCTTTGATTTTTCAATAATTTGATTAATGATGTTGCTTTTGCTTCAGCTGCCACAATCGACATGTGCTGCATGGTTCATTTTGTCTCCTTGTTTATGAAAACACTCCTGTTAGTGTTGCTGCAAGATAATTGTCATAACTTGTTCGTTGATGGTTGACTATTCACACTTCATCACAAAAAATCTTATTTTAAAGATGTTTTGGACACAGGTTTTCAGACATGTTCAAATGGCTTCTAAATTTTCTTTAAGTGGCTATAATATTTTCTGATAAAACCACACTCAAAACAACATCATATTTGAAAGCAGCATGTCTTCAAATAGTGGAATTGACCCTTTGCTCACATCTCTACCATAAATGGATCAAATGAAACAGCATTTTGCGTTTTGGAGCACTGTGCCATCTTCTGGTGACCATAACTTCAAAAACCCAATCTTGCAAACCGGCGGCCCAAATTCAATTTTTTTGAATATTCTTTGATTTTTACAGATAATAACATTATTGAAAAAAGTGCAAATCTGAGAATGTGGGTTACAAAACTACAAAATATTTGTTGATTTACAAAGGAATGACCCTCTGATGAAAAAGTAGTCTGGATAAACAAGGTATGATGAACCTGTAGTTAGACTTGACAACCAAAAATATTATTAAAATCGCTCCCCTAAAACGTACTGGCTTGATGTGATCCTGGTTAGTGTGTGCTCTTGTGCATGATGTAGGTCTTTGCGGTAACACAGCAAGAAATGTTACTCTTGATCTCTGACTGGCTGGGCACCCCTGTGGTACGTAAACGTTTTCAATACATTATTTTATATTTGTGAGCATATCAAAGGACGTCCATTGCACAAAATCGCTATCCTGGCCCAGTAGACCAACTCAACCACAGTTTCAAACAGCATCTGAACCACAGAAAGGTAGGATTCTCATGCCAAGGCCTAATATTATTCAAAATCAGCCAAGGACCACATTTTTGGACCTACGTAAAAAAAATAACAAATATACGTTCCTGTGAACATTGGACAGCAAAATCAAAAATTTATGTTTGCCCAGAACAGCTGTGGTTTTTACGTAAATATATGTAGCCAGGAATAAGTAGTAAGTTTCTGTTTTGAGATTACATCTGTGACTGTCATTCATGAACTTGGCTTTGTTGTGATTGTTATTAAGAACGCAATACTTTCAGCACCTTGGCTAGATTTTGTCTGAGTTATATTTTGTGCCAATCATTTTCGTGAGTTGAGCACTAAATGTAGATGTTCTTTGAAAAAAATAGAGGACGTAAAAAGTATCTTGATTTCATGCATCAATTTTTCCCAAATTTGTCAGTTTGCACAATTGTTGTCTTCAGGAGGGTCGAATATTATGAAACAGAAATCAGTGACAAAATAATGCAAGGATTTGAAACCAATAAAAATACAAAATTATATAAAGCAAAAATAACAATTACAATCAAACATATTTCAACAAAACTTATTTAATCGTGGATATCAGATCTAAAACTGAAAACCTCATTCATAAAAATATTCTCAGCCTAAGACTCCTTGTAACTTCCCACCTCAGCTCCAAACCCATCGGCAAAAAGACATAAAATGAATCATTTACAGTAAATACAAAATATTATTTCACAAAACACACGCACATTTATTAATACAATCTTTAATTCAGTAAAAAATTTCAACTGTATCTAGCAGATCAAAGCACTTCCTAGAATGCATACTTATTTCTTCAGTGATGATATATGGAATAGCGTGAGTTCCATCTTTTGAATACTTGTCATACCATATAAACCTTCGGCCAAGAGCAGAAGTTCCCACTCGAAACAATGAAATCTGATCCAGTTCTTCAAGAGGAACCAATCCATACAACTATAAAGCATATTATCTGACATGATAAATGTTTATTAGGAAAAGTTAAATATAAAAATTTTATAAATGTGATTGTTTTGCAGTATACAAAAAATTACTACTTCTGCTCACAATTCTGACTTTCTAAAGCATATTAACAGTCTAATTGGAAAACAAACTTCTTGCCAGGTATCCATTAATTTTACCATCAGCACTTTGTTCTGGGGGTTTTTGTTTAAAAAAACCACTTCTTATCACCACATTTATGTCATTTCATTTAACATCTTGCCACTAAAAACCTAACACGCTCATTGGTTGATAAATCAGCTACATCTTTTATTAGATTACATTACAAATGTGCTAGACATTTTTATATGAGAATAATGCCAAAACTGGTATCTGATCAAAGTGATATCTGTTTTGTACAGGATTAATGTAATTAGACCCAATCAAAAAAAAACTCACACAGGTTTTTCAATATTTAAGCCCACTTAAAAAAAACAAGAAAACTCAACAAAAACTGGGTCCTTAATATTTGAAAAATTTACTCTGAAAAATAAGCAGCACACTTGTACAGTTGAGTATAATTTTTTTTCAGTCAAACAAAATGGAGAGCTACGAAATTTGAAGGACTTGAAAAAAAGAGAATTAGTTGAACATCTTGGGTACATTCCACTGGTTATCTATTTCAACTTGTGTGCTCATTGCTGTGCACATGCTTGACAAGCCTTATCACTTGGAGTGAACTGACAACAGTTTGTGAAAACAAGACAGGTACATTTTTACCTTGAAGTTTGGATGCCATAATAGCTGCAACAAGTTGTGATTGTGTGTATCTAAAAATAGTAGTATTGCATGATGCAATAAAAACAATTCAAAATGTTTTTTTTAGTTTCTTTTCAAAAAGAACAAAAACGTGTTTCATTTCAAAAAAACAAAAAAATATTTTTTTATCAAAATAAATAAGTGGGTTGTTTCGTCTTGTATTTTGAAAAAAGTGCGTTTTTTTTAAGCCTGTCTCAACCCGAGTCGGAGTTGGAAGGATTTTTAACCTAGAATAAGAGTTGAGGAAAATTTTTACTTCGACTACGGACTAACATTTTGCTGGTCAACTGTGGGTATTTTCACCACATATGTGCGCAAGCATTACACTAGGCAATTTAATTGGCTTCACATTTCAGCACAACATGATCATGGCTATTCAGAAAGTCTGCTTGATTTAATGTTTTTGCACAAGGGCTTTGCCCTGCAAACATGTGCTGTTGTTGATTGACTTGTCCGCACTCAGCACTCCAAAGTTTTATTTGATGACAACAAAAAAAGTTATTTGATCTGGGTGCGAGCTTTTCTCTTGGTGACATCACAAAGGGGGCATGTTTTTAAATTTTTGACCCACTTAAACTGGCTCTGGGCACCACACTTTATCGTTCAAACATTTTTTGGAAACTAGACGATCGTCCGCCTCTTTAGAGCCCATGATTGACATTCTAGCATGTCTGGAACCAAAGTTATGGCCCAAAAACGCCATTGTGCACAAAATCCCAAATATTACAGAAAAAGTATGAGTCTCCAACTGGCAGCTTGCGTGGCCGGTGGTAACTCACCAGATGCTTATGCTAGCGATCTATTCAAACCCTCGAAAGCCTCAGGAAGTCTTTAGTTTGCACTGAAGAAAAAAACTTTTGAGCTATGGGTATGGGGTTTTCGGTGGATGTCGTCAGAGTTGGGGTATGTTTCACTATTTTATGATTCTTCTTTTATGATGTCATCACCCGGACAATGAGTTGAATTTGTGGCTCAAAGTTTGGTTGAATTGCAGGCTGTGATATGAATCTTTGAAGGCCTCGACTTTCTGGCGTTTCTGGTGCCAGAGTTATGGCCATAGACCAGAAATCTTGCAGTAATCCTAAGAAATTAATGGGATTCCCCTAATTGATTTACCAGAAGTTTGGCCATAACTTTTGGACTAGAAATATTAGGAAGTCCATCAAACCCTCTAAAGACTCGTACTGAAGCCTAGAATCCTTTTAAATTCAATAAAGCTTTGAGCCACGAATTCAGCTCGAATGTTGAACTCCCACAGGATGTTGACATCATCCAATGTTAGAAATGTTGGGTAGAAATGTTGACCACTTTTTGGTTTTTGTGACATAATTTTGGCTCCAGCTATGCTAGAAAGTTTCAATCAGGGGCTCTAAAGACTTGGATGACAGTCTAGTTTTGAAAAAAACGTGAGCGAAAAAATTGGCACATGGTATTGGCATCCAGGGCTACGTAAAGTGGTCCAAAAAAATGCAAAAGCACCCCCACTTGTGACATCTCTCCCAGGGAGCCACAAACCCAAAACGAAAAATATTTTTTAAATCTCAACTAGAAGTCTTGCTGAATCCGTAGATGGTTTGAACAGCTTTCTCGCTCAATCAGCTATTGAGTTATAGCATTAGAAACCTGTGCCACATTTAAGCAGGCGCGGGACATAAAGGGTTAAACCTGGCAAGTTGGTTGTACCTAACTGAAGGCAGGGTAGTATAAAGTGTACAGATAGTGAACTACAAAGTGAATGCTCCCACACTAAGCTAAAAATCTAACTGATTTGTTTTATTCTCTTTCTTGGTAGTTTGCATATTTTGACCTGTATAAGAGCTTGTAACATGACCAGTTAGCTATCTAAGAAAAAAGATAGCGATATTTGAGTTCAACAAAGCTGAAGCTACGCAAGTTGTGTCAATGAAGTCATTTGAGATGGTATCACGAAACCCCGAGCGCTCTTTATACTAAGGTGCAGGTTTTGCCACCCAATGCCTGGTGAGGGCCTAATCTCATTATTTGTTTCTCGTGGTGCTTTTTGCACACCTAAAACATTGACTGCTTGATGTACCAACTGATGTTTACAATCTAATGGCAAACATGTTGTTTTGTCTGGACTGCAATGTTGTTTGTCAGGTTTTACGACAAGTATATTATGAAGATACCATTATACTGTTGCAATCGGAAATCCCGAGCGGCATGTGCGCAAAGCTTCGCACTGTGGCGGCAAGCAACAATAGAGAGCATGCTCGCTATCTCTCTTCACGTACGCTAGTCATCGTGTTCAATCGTTCACACATTAATATCGGCAGAGGTTTGACGTCACAATCTCTCTTACTATTGCTTGCTCGTTCGTGCCACATATATAATAGTGTTATTCTTCACGCACATCCCATTCGTGGTGAATCACACAATCAACGCAATGCCACCAGAGAGGTTGCAACAATACTGGTATTCAGGTAGCGGTCATTTAAACAGGGCAAGTTATATCTTATTGCCGAGCTTATTTGGATGTTTTCCCATCATGTCAAAGATTCTAATAATTGAGGGTGATGTTGCTCATGTGGCACTTAACCAGGCCTGTAACCAGCTCGGGACACCAGGAACAGATAGTTTTCTAAGAGAGGCCTAAATTATTTGAACTTTCTCAATAGTTTTAAACTGTGTCCAACACATTTTCCCTGGAGGAAAAGTTTTTTCAAGGGGAGCTTTGCTCTTTCTGTGCTCCCCTAGTTATAGGCTTTCAGAGCTTGACACTAGTAGCAGTTCAGGTGACAAGGACAGCATTAATGAAGAAGTTGATGCATGTACAAAACATTTTCATAGTGCGTTGGTTGCGAGCTCAATTGTGTAAAGCAGAAACAGGACAGCATGGAAATATTCTTTATCATCATTGCCACCAATGCACCCACGCGTATCTCTATAAATTTAAGTGCTATAGCACCTATGATGACTGGAAGCACTTCACGCCAGAAGTAATTCTTCATTCTGTTGTCAAACACCCCAATGAAGAAGCTTACAGAGGAGAAAATGACTTTGACTTGAGTTTGCGTGAGCTAGAGTTGTTCATAGCTCTCCATTATGCCAGAGGACTCTATGACAACAATCACCCACTTCATTTTCTTTTCAACGAAACTTATGGTATTCCGATGTTTTCAGAAACTATGTCATGTGGTAGATTTACTGCTAACCTGAAGTTTTTGAGTTTTGATGATGAATCAAACGGAAGATGCACTGGGAACAGCAATATCTGTTCTTTTCCAGACATTCACATCCAATCGTCAATTAAAATATTGGTGAAACATTTTGTTGACAATGGATAAGCAGTTGATGCTTCTGAAGTCATGTTGTCCTTACATTTATACCAAAGAAACCCAATAAATACGGTAACAAGGAAAATTGTTGTTTCAAATGTGGACTGGCAAAATATTTTGCAGACAGAAACTCATTTTTTAACTGATATATACACAGCATGCGCATCAAAAAGATTCAAATTGAATGTTGTTGTTGACATTCCCTCTTCCGTCAACTTAGATCTCCCTCAAAAACATAGTAATTTTTCTTTAGTTGAATTGCATACAATGTGACAGATTTTTTACAACTGGCGGCAGGCCGAAGCCTAAATCATGCTTTTCATCAGGGCTGTTGGGGTGAATAGTCTTTCCCAAGGAGTGCTACAGCGTTTCACTCAGTGGCCATGGGTCGAACACTGAGCCTTCCAGTTGTAAGGCAGAAACTCTACCACTGAAAATTTCATGCAACAAGTTGCAACAAGGTGTATGTGCATCACTTACAAGAAACCCACTTGTGGAATAAGTTCTGCTAGCATTTTCAAAATTAACCTGTGTAAAATTCAAAATGTGCTCAATCCCTTATGCACAGCCCAGCCAGGGGTGGCCATGAGAGCCATGACCCCAAAGTTTCTAGCATATCTTGTAATTTTCTGCTTTGACAAGTGGTGTCTCTTACAGTATCGCATCTCTTAAAGTCAAAAGATTTGGTTCCATAAAAATTCGGGCTGGTTATGCTACTGCAATAATTTGTTGTTTGAAACACTTTAAAACAGGAAAAATGGTTTGCAGTTTTGTTTCCAAATTTCAGTAAATGTGCTTCATGTTGAGAATCTACTTAAAAGCACTAGTGTTTCTGTATGCTTTCGAGGAATCAGTCGACTGCCATCTGCTTTCGTATTTTTGCGATGATTCAAACTTGCACATATCTCTATT
>JGI24158J21664_10011960_pt1 | contig 11518 bp, 10 predicted proteins | sample Ectturendosymbi3_FD_21664 | JGI IMG/M metagenome (IMG submission 21664)
ATATTACAGTACTTTATTCTGAATTGCCTCGATATCAGGAACAAAAACAGTCACAATGAAACTAACGAAAAATGCAGCGGTTAAGTTATTTGACCACGCTCGCATTACATATTTATTGAGTACCTCACTGGCCTTGTGTGATCTCAAAAATTGATTCAGGCGGTTTGCCCCACACATTATACGTAACAATAACCAATTCTCAACGCCATAATAAGAGAATGCTCATCGTCATTCACTTCAATCTTTCGCGCTCATTCTTCTATATAGAGATCTTTTGTTAGCAGCATAATAAAAAAAAACGTGCATTGAACCAAAACAAGAATACAAATATAAATGCTTACAGAAATGCTGGAAATTGTCCTTACTCCCAAATTTTGTGGCCCCGAAATCGGAGGCCCTAGGCTTAAACCTTTTTAGCCTAATGGTAAATCCGCGTCTGCCTTTCGCTTTCATGTTATAGGTGACCTGGATAAAACAATATCGTTGGTAGCAGGCGTTGTCTCGACTTCCTTCCCTCGCGCTTTACTCTGGCTCATCCATTAGAGCTCGTGCTGCCCTATGCAACTAAGCATTTTTGAAAACATAATTCATATCGGACTGAATTTTTTTAAGCAATGGATTTGTATAGAACATTGGATTTTAAGTCCAATCTAGTGGACAGTTCCCATTTCGAAAATAAATTTCAAACGAACGATAAATTGTCCAATAACTCGGCTAAAATGAATGAGCCTATTAAGCAGAGGCCTTACTGGCGTTATTACTGCTCATTTTTACTCAACAATGGAGAAGTTATCATAAGAACTTCTTATTTATTGTTACGTAATCAACGTCACAGAGCAACGATAATGCCATCCACAATGAAAGCAAATGGAAATTTTCAGTGACGCAAGCGTCGAACGGTTTTATTCAGTCAGTATAGTATGCGTGATGATCCCGAGTGACGCTGCTGGTCTGAGTCGCCCCTGTAACAGCCTATTTGAATTTCAGGTGTCTAACCGATGCGTTTTCATGGTAGTGTGATTTTGTCTAAAATAGTGTAAATTAGGCCTTCATATGGAATGTAGATAATGATGTCATATTTAAATTTTTGTGACGGCACAGTTGCCAACCTAAATAAAAAAGATGTTCAATATCTTTTGACGTGCATTTGTGCCCCCCCACTTTGAAAAAGGTTCCGCCACCCATATGTACTGAAGCAATACTTTCTTTGAAAGGGCTGGTTAACCTGAAAGATTTTTTATTATGAATATTAAGCAAATAGTATTCGTGCGTAATCTTGAGTGGGTAAGAGTTGCGTCGAAAGACTAGCGTCAGCGGATGCCGCAAACGCTATTAACGCCGGTCTGGCAATGCAGACAATCAAGATTAAAACACGAATATTATTTTGATGAAAACGAAAAAGCAACTGCGAAATTTCGAGGAACTCACAATTTCTAACTTCTGGCTTCGGAGCTTGAAATGACTTGGGTGGTCGAGGAGGCTGACTCAAAATTTTCACGCCTTTGTCGATGTTTTGGACAGTCATCAAAATGGAATCCAACTTTTGAGCCATTTCAATGGGAATCACTGTTCTCACTGATCCTGACATAGGACGAACTGGAGGTAGAACGTCAATTTGCTCGTAGAGGTCTATCACCATTTTCTCATTAGGAGCATCTCTAGGGGGTAATTGCGGAGAAACGTGTGTCATTTTAATAACAGATCTTACCAGGTTAATTGCATAAACAAAATCTGAAACTGTCTCTGTCAAAAATAAAGCGTCTTAGTAAAAATAAATTTTGTAACATGCTACTCCCCTCACAAAGTCGGATAAGTTCGATGTGACCTACATACAATTCATTCGTTAGTATTCATCCTACCACTTTATAATTTTCGTTGGTATTCACCCTACTGCGAAAGTCTAGGTCTTGCTGAGAGGCTACCAAATCCTACCGAGCATTGCAATCGTCATGCTCACTTTTTGAGAAGCGCGGTTTTCTATAGCAAGCAGCAAGCTAGCTTTACCAGCGTACGTGGCACCAATCTGGGAAGAATGCCTCATCCGTTTAACAGATATCAACCTCTTAAGGCCTGCGCAAGTTTCGGGTATCGCGACTGCTAAGCTTCAGAAACCAGCTTCACGTCTTTTGTGCGAACCCACGTGCCATGGCAACTGAACCGAGCTATTGCTGGAACGCATATCACGACTTCGTTTATTTACATTGTCGGCGTAATGCCAGAGATGGAAAACAACGCTGCGTGGTAATTCAGCTCCTTCCGTGTACAAATCAGTTCTTTGCCTTTTCCTTGTTTGGCACGAGTTGGTATGGTGATGTTGCCAAGCGAAATAATGTTCACCACACATGATAATGCCACTTATTCTACCGATTACACACAAAAAAAGCGATACCAGTTGCCCAACACTGCATCATCAGCTTTTGTGGCCACATTAGCTTTGTCTTCTTTGATATCCAAAATTATTTAGAAAGTCAACCCAGATTAAACCTTTGCTTTCACTTAATCTCGCTGTTGATTTGGGGGCAGGCAGTTTCTTCTCGCGCCTTAAGCCTGATGACAATGTAACTTCAGCAGATAAAAGAAAACGCCTTAAAGAGAATTGTATTCTGTAGTCTGTAGATACTTTGAAATCAACGGCATGCGCAAATATTATTAGCCTATGTAGTGGATACTTAAGCAATGACACTGTTACAGCAAGTCTTCTCAGCTTCCTTCTGCTCATCTGGACAAATCTGTTCAAAGTGGAGGGAAGTGCTTCAACTGGCATGTAAGATCCCAGAAAGCGCGTCTTCACAAAAATGCCTCACGTACTTTTTTTCCTTTTTATTGCTGTTAGCCACTAGCACAGGGCCTCCGAAGCAAATTTTGCAAGGCGGGTCAATAGTCTTTTAGAACACTTGGGCCTCAAGGCTGGTATGGAATTTTCTCAATATAATCATAGTTGGATTTCCATAAAATCTCTATCTAAACTCTCATATAAAATTTCTAACAGCTCTACATGAACCCCGTGGATGGCTCTTAAGCCAAAACGGAATTTTTTCATTTAAAACAAAACGTCACAGAGATCCGAACAGTATAAATAGATTTTACGATTATCCTGTACACACAATTAGCCTACGTTCGCGCAAACGACGTTTCTCTTCGCAGCAGCAACAGGACTGTTGTCATAAATGTAGGAGCAGGCAATTTTTTGGGGGTGCGAAGGATTTTTGCCCAAATTTCACCAAACTTGCCGGAAAAAAACTCCAAAGAAACGACTGCATTTCATTTCATTTCGGTCGCATTTTTTCAAGGCCATTTTTGGAAAAATCAAAGCACGTACAGCGATTTTGCGAAGGTTTTCACACATCTTGCCCAAATTTCCACGGATTTTGCCCGGATTTTAAGTGATTTTTCCCGGATTTTCACCAATTCAAAAGTTTGGGGGATGCGCTTGCACCCCTGAACCCCCCCCCTCCTACACCAATGACTGTTGTGACCAGTTTTGACAGGTCTTATTGTGGATGCGTTTGTCTATCATGAAATTTGATTTCTTGCGTATCAAACAGTTAAAGCCTATCGCCATAGAAGATGCCCTTTCCTCCAAACTTAATCAGGAAGTTTCCCCTGAAATGAAATACGGCTTTAGTAAGAAATACAACATTTTTATGACTTTATGTCACCTTTGGTATGCCATTTCTTTTGTTTACTTTTGGTCCGAATTGCATCTTGCATGCAGTATTTAAGTCAAGTGTACAAGGCCCCAAGTAGTGCAAGAGTTACTAGAGCACGTGTTCTTAACCTGGAATCCAACTCCGTGAACACATAAATAAGGGGCCCGTCAATGTGATTTAATCGGTCCATGAACGTAATTTATAGCCTTCATACGCTTTACTCTGACTTTAAAAAAGGTTCATAAGCTTTCACACATATCGATTACTACTACGATGATTAAAACTTAACTTCGAATCTTTATTCCAACTTTTCTTGAAGGGTCTGTAACTTTTATTAGAATGAACTAGGAGCCGTGACCCAAAAATGTTCAAGAAACATTGTTCTATCTAGAGCAGGGTCTCAAATACGCGGCGGCAGGCCACAAAAAGCCAACGAGGGCATCCTGTGCGCCCCGAAAATTTGTTGCATTTTCCAATGATGTGGCCGAGTCATATTTGTCGAGTCATGAATCGAGTCGAGCTACAAACCCTTCAAGTCTGAGTCGCGTCAGAGTCATTTAAAACTTGGAGTCAGAGTGGAGTCATGACTTGGTCGAGTCACAAAAACTGTGGCCATTTCATGTCGTTAGTTTGCAAGCTTGAGTCAGTGTCGAGTCAAATGAAATGAAACATTTCCCTGTGTTGTATCCTTTCTAAATACCAAAATGTTCACACCAAATTGTTCCAAATAGTTTTCATTTGACGCATATAAATAAAAAATGAGAAATATACTAACTAAAAAGTTATGGACAATAGCTAAGAGCTAAAAATGAAAACATTTTCCGATAATTTTGTTTATTTGAGTGTTTGATTTAGACTCGTCAATGCAGGGATTAATCAAATATCACAAGAACACAAAAGTGGTTAGTCAGAACACATTACAGAGTAGTTGCTAAATAGTATGAACAGGCAATATTGAAAAGCGGGAAAACATTCAGATAGCTGCAAATTTTGNTGCAGTCACAAAAGAAAATTTGTGTCAATATTAATCACGCGTCACTGAAGCAAAGAAGCTTTTTTCTTTGTGTGCAAACTGTGTTTGTCAATAAGACGTATGGAAATTTTGTAAAAATGACTCTGACTCGAGTCATTCATTGTGAGTCGAGTCGAGCCATTTAGTAAAAAAATCGAGTCATCACAAAATCGTTTCTTAACGTGACTCGAGTCACGCCATCACTGGCAACTCCATCAAACTTATGGCTGTGCTGGATGCACGTGGGCTTGGCCTGTGAACATATCATAGTTGCGAGTATAGTGAAACTTCATTTCATGCACACTTTTGCATTTTCCCCTTGTGTACTGCACCTACACAAATGCATATCTGTGAAACTTTAATGCAGTGCAGTTTCCATGTGTATTGTGGATCATGCATGTCACGTATCCGTAGAGTTCGAGTTCACCGTTCACATCTCATAACGTTTAATATGAATAAATATGTAAATAAATAAATTGCTTAAGCATCTGGTTAGCATTTTAACATGTTGTTAAATAAGAAGGATGAACAGAACCTACACGCACAAAGTGCACTGTCACAAGGTTTAGACGCGCTTTTTTGCGTAAGTTGTGAACGCGTCCCTGCATCTACTCTGCTGGGGGAAAGTGCTGCTTAGCGGGGCTTAGGATGATTGCAATGGGTTTGTAAAGAAAACGGAGACACCTCTGCAGCGCTTTCAAAACCAAAATATCACAAAACCAAAGGCACCCATATCTCATGCGGCATTTCAGCAGCCAGTTGTTGAAAATAACAAATGCTATTTAAAATTCTATTTAACGTTATACTGTACGTATACTGTGAGATATTTGCTTTGAAAAGTTTGCTGTGAACATACGACAACCTTTGCTGCTGTCAACATTGAAGCAAGCTTATACGTGTTGTTCAAAATTTAGCTTTGTCACTTCGAAAAAATACAATTATCTTAAAATTTTGATCATGATCAAAGCACATGTGGTATTCGGAAAAAAAGAATAAAATCTTAAATTTCTCACTGGTTTTCCAAATGTCCAAAATTTTCCTTGGGATCAAAATATCAAGCAGTGCTTTTGTTTTGTTATTTAAAGTGTTGCATTTTTACTACATACGGAAAAGCAGTTTAAAAAACTGTTGTTGTTTTGTTGTTTTTATCCTATCCACCTGGAAAAACTTTAACTGACGACCTTGATTTCAAGCCTTAACCAGTCATATGGCATGGCACATGTTTCCAAAATTCACCGGTCAAAAATTTCTTTTTCCAATAATAACGTTTGCAATGCTTGGATTTGCCTCGAGATTTTTTATACCAAATAAAACAATTACGCGTGTTTAGCGAAATATATATTTGTTCAACTCCATACATATCAGAAGTGGGTTGTGTTATTCCTTCAGTTTTTTGTATTGTGGTTTGTGTGCATGTTGCAATGAATGTTATGAAAAGATTGTTTTGACAAACCAAACTTCGAATGCTTGCATAAAAAGCTGGTTCATAGGTGAACTGCTTTCCGAAAGCCAGTTGGGACGCATTAAAATCAGACTTCCTGATCAACTATGCTTTAATCAACTAATGCCTGAGTCAGGCTAACAAACGAAACGCTGCGCAAACTCGCTGCACACAAAAGACCAGTATGAGTTTGAAATGCGGAATGACACGCATCAAGGCATGGCAGTCGTCAAAACAACAAGAATGCGAACCACGTAATTACGAACGCGGGCAATCAAGAGAAGCAGCCACGCTGCTTATAATTACCACGATCTACCCCGCTAAAAACAAATATAACAAAACAAAGGGCGTATCCAAAATAAAACACTCGTTAAACTTACGCAAATCACACCGCCAGCGTACAGCGGAAATATACACAAATTGTCATTACGACATGCACGCTATTGCAGGTACTACGAAACCCACTCTCTGTATCTTTCAAGATCTTTCCTGAAGCGTGTAGACCTCTTCGGAGGCATAGTATTGACTCCCGCTGACTCGTGATCTACGCCGGACGATCCACCGTCAGGCTCCTTTACCACAGGCGTAGCAGTCACATCCTGCTCTCTACCAAGTTCTGGGACAGAACTTTCCGGAATATTATCTGCAAACGTTTCGACAGATGGACGAGAGGACATATCAAAAGACGGACATGGAGATAGGTCTTTGATCGAAACGCTCGACTTGAAACGCTCGACTCTTTTCCATCAGGGAAGCGAACGTAAGCAAACGTAGGATTGGCTTCCAACAATTCAACCTCCTCACAGGGAGGTTCACTTTTGTTTCGAACAAATTTGCGCAACATCACAGGTCCTGGCTGGATCAGCCAACTCGGCAAAGATTGCCGAAGCATTGAGCGTCGATCGAAGAGTAGAAAACGTTCGTGGGGCGTAGCATTCGTAGCTGTGCATAACAACGACCTTAGGGAATGCAGAGCTTCCGGAAGGACGGTCTCCCACGCCTGTTCAGACAATTTATNGTGCGCATGAAATGGAGCAGTCGAGNGACACCCGGATNGCCAAGTTGTTTGTGCATGCCAGTAAGATCGGGCAATGCGCTTNGAGCCGTATTGAGAGTAACTNATGAAGTCGAAGAGGTGCGAGACAGTGCATCAGGCACAACGTTATCACGACCAGGACGATGAACGATATCGTACTCAAATTGCCCAATTCGGCACGCCACACCTGAAGTTTGGTGTTCTTTATCTTGCCCCGACCCGATTGGCAAAACATGAAGCTTAACGCCTTCTGATCAGTCACGAGAAGAAAACGGCTGCGATGCAAAAAATGCGACCAATACCGAACAGACTCAATAATGGCTAACGCATCCTTTTCGACAATCGGATAGGAACCTTCGGACTTCGATGAAGTTATAGAAAAAAATGCGACAGGCCGGTCAGCTTGGCTGAGAATGTCTGCAATGGTATGCTCAGAGGCGTCGCAATCAACACGGAAGGGCATGTCATCCCGAATACAAGTAAGACTGGCGTTAACAAGGCTGGAATGCAGTTGTCGAACTCGAAAGCTTTAATCGCTGCGGCAGAAAGAGGCAAAACATTGGATTTCAATGCTTGATGCAGCGGTCGAGCTTTGGACGAAAAGTTCACTATCCATTTAGCGTAGTAAGCAAACAGGCCTACAGCGCGTTGCAATTCACCTTTTGATTGGTGAACCAGCAGATTCATGAGCGGTTCGAGGCGTTTAGGATCGGGTCGAATTAAGTTGTGCGACATCCTGTACCCGAGCAAGTCAATTTCAGATTTGTCCGTTTCAAATTTGGCATCATTAAGTTGGAGGTTTTCAGCTTCGGCAGCACGAAGGACTGCCTCAAGACGCCTGTCATGGTCTGCTTGTTCAGTGCCCACAACAGTGACGTTGTCAAGGTAAGCGTAAGTACCGGAAAGTTCGTACTTTATCAATAATAGAATCAATCATTCGTTGGAAAACAGAAACACCATTTGTAACGCCGAAAGGTAAGCGTTGATATTGGAATAATTTTCCACACGCTTCAAAAGCAGTAAATTCTCGATCCTTTTCGTGCAAATGGATTTAATGATAAGCTGACTTTAAATCCAAAGCGCTGAATATGCGACCTTTCGCAATCTTATTGATTAGATCATCAATTCGAGGAAAAGGATAAGCATCGAATAGCGTGAATCTATTAACGGTTTTCGAATAATCAATTACTAGACGCTTTTTGTGGCGGCCATCATTAACAACGAGTACCTGAGCTCGCCAAGGTGAGGAAGATGGTACAATGATACCGTTCTTGAGCAAATTGCCGCATCGGCATTGAATCGACAAGATTTGGTCGCTACTAGTTTTACACCCGACTGTAGATTTCGGAACAGACGAGGAGTTGGTGTTTTGGAAGCAGCGACTCTACAAACAGAGCTATCTCCCAGCACAAATCATTCTCCAAACCGCCTGTTGCGAATACCACGTTTCTGTGTCGCTTCATAAACCGTTGACCGAGGATAACATCGGTACAAAGTCCTTTAACTACCATGAAATCGAGAGAGTATATTCGTGCAGTCAATTTAATTATAGACGTTACAAACCCATCAGATACAGTGGANGTGGAATCAGAAGCTAACGTCACTTTCACAAGCGGACCGGAAGGTTCTAAACCAGCNGTTNCCAAAGTGGGCGGTGAAGCAGAAATCGGCGGTTGGGGGGCGATAGGAGACCCAGTTAATAATTGCATTTCTGTTGTCTTACTAACTTTGAGTGACCAAATGTCAAAAAACAGTATGATCAACAGACATGTATGCATGTAATTTATAAATAAAAACCTAGCGTTTTGGAAACAAAACAGAGGTGAAATGCTAGGAGATAAATTGATGAAGTGCAGTTTCCATCACTGAGGTAAGCTGCACAGTAAAACTGTCCTCCTCTATAATGATATGATTATGATTGAAATTTTCGTCAGCTGTGCTTCTTGGCACGGTAAATTGCTACTTAATAATGCCCGTTTCGTTACAGTGACTATCACCGGTCAGGTGTGAGAATGCACGCTTGCACTTAGAATCAGCCTGAAACCAAAAGCGTGTGCTATTTTTGGATGGAGTGGTTTAATGATCACAAATATAATAATAACCTTGTAGGAGTTCAATTCGAAAGTAGAAAGGCAATTTAAATGTTTTACAGATAGTGTTAGGTGCCAACAAGAATAAGTTACCTAAAGGGAATCGAAAAGATTCCTGAAAACAGAAGTGTGTTTCAGAACGCACTTAGCTTGAGCAGCGCCAAGGAAATCCAGGGAGAGAGAGATGGTAGAGCCAGTGCATGACTGCAAGTGTCACAGTTAAGTTCAAATACTTCTAAAATCTGCAGATTAAATTCAATCCTGCACTGCTCCGAACTCAAGATTTACTAAAAACGTGGCAGAGTATTAAAGGATTGATCAAAGAACAGCAAAGAGTTAAGAAGTGTTCTGCTAAGTTTAGGCAATGTGGTGCACTCCGATAATGATGAAGAGAGTTTGTACGCCTGTTGCTGCACACAGAAGGTGGCTGTCAAAGGGTGTCACAGATACAGCATCTTGTCTGTCACATTCCATAGACATGGGCGTCGGAAGGGGGACTTGAACCCCTGGATTTTGAAATTTTTAGCAAAAAAGGTTGTTTTCTTAGTTTTGAGTGGGAAAAAATAGATTTCACCACTTTTGGCCCCCCTGGAAAAAAATTCGGACAAATCCCCTAGTGGTCCCTCCCTGGTAACAATCCTTCCGACGCCCATGTCCACAGATATCTTCACGAAGTTCAATGAAGTTAATTTGCAATTGCAGGGGAATGATACTAACCTCAGTAAAGTCAAATCAGTAATCTTCACCTTGTCCAAGTGTAATGCTATTCAAACGAAATCGAGCCCGTCATGAATTCTAACAGTTTCCAAATCATGAACTCTAGCAATTTCCGACTGCTAAATGAGTCAATTTACTAAATTAAGTTTTATAGTGAAATGCATCTTTGCGCTCATTCTTGTTTCAGTCATTTTCAACCATATCAAATACACAATACGAAAAAATTGTGTTGATATGTGTGCTAGGCATGGTATGGGGGCGATAGAAATTTGTTTGTCAGAAAGGGTGCGCTAGCCAAAAAAAGGTTGGAAAACACTGTTCTAAACAGAGACATTGGGCAATTTCCGCGCTGAGATACACGTCGCATGCGCCAGAATCCTGAAGTGCAGTGTAACTTTTAGACCTTCGATTGTAGCAGGTATTAAAGCAAGTTCAAGATTTTTAACCGCAGCTACAGTAAGCGTGGTTAATGACGGAAGACACGGCGTATTTAGAGCGGCTACAGTGTTTGGAATGTCGGAACTAGTGTCTGTAGAAGTCTCTGGTAAACTAGTACTCACGATATTAGCTCGATCGGTTCGAGACGAAAAAGATTTCTTCTGTGCTCGAGCTTTGGGTTTGACTGAACAAACCTTCTGAAAATGTTCTCGTTTGCCACAATTGAAGCAGCAGGCGTCTTTAGCGGGACATTGCGAGCGGGAATGGATTTTGCCAACGCAGAAATAACAAGATTTGCTTGAGTGGCCAGCAGCAATGGACGATTGAACATCGGAAAGGTGAAAAGAAGCTCTTTTATGAGCTCGCTCTAGGACAAGCGCCTTAGTTACAGCAGACTGAAACGATAATGTATCCTCTTCCAGTAACCTTTGACGGACAGTAGAAGAATCTAGACCAGTTATAAAAGCATCACGAGCCAATTCAGCACGCAATTCCTCAGCCGTAAGAGCGTTACAGACGCAATCTTTAGAAAGTTCTTTGATTGCATGGCTAAATTGAGCGACGTCTTCATCAGGCTTTTACTTTCGCGTAAGCAGGAGGTGACGAGCATAGACGTCATTTAGATCTTTCCTCAGGTAAACTTAGTCTAGTTCCTTTCTAGCAACATCGTAGGAGTTGCAATCCTGGACATAATACACGTCAGGGGAAATGTGATTATACCATAAAGCTAGTTTACTGCAGAAGCGCAGATTGAGCGGCTGAGAAAAACGATTCGGAAGTCCTAATCCAGTGCTTGTAGATCTTAGCTGAGCGCTCTTCGCTAGGATCAGCTTCTAGAATCGCAGGCTGGAGTAACCGACTGGTGCTAGCCATTGTCCCGTCAGAACAAGTTGATTAAATTGCGACGCACTAAATCAGACATCCTGATAAACTAGGCTTTAATCAACTAATGCCTGAGTCAGGCTAACAAATGAAACGCTGCGCAAACTCGCTGCACGCAAACGACCAGTATGAGTTTGAAATGTGGATTTTTTTTGACTACAATGGTCTTGCAGCGCCACGACTGAGTTTTTGCAGTTTCTGGTTTGCTTCTGTGTTCTGGGTGTGTTCCCTGCAGTTCTTCCGCACATCGTG
>JGI24158J21664_10011961_pt1 | contig 11518 bp, 6 predicted proteins | sample Ectturendosymbi3_FD_21664 | JGI IMG/M metagenome (IMG submission 21664)
TTACTTTGAAACGGTATGCATGGGATACATTTAGAAAGTATATCACCAGCTGCAAGCAAACAGTTCTAATTTGCGAAAATCGCTGATTCAACTCTTTGTGCATTTAATGATTTTATGAGGTGCAGCACAAGGATTTTCATTACATATTTTTTTAGAACGAAGTATTGGTAAACCTTTGCCAAGTCTTACTCTAGTTGTTTGCAATTCTTTTTTTCCGGAGAAATGAGAGCGTCACTACAACTACGTCAATATATTTGCAGTTACAACTTTACTGCTTAAACGTTCTCCGAATTTAAGATAATTCAATTTACTGTATTTTACTTGCTACTGCAAGCACACTGCCTGTTCCCCTTTTTTAGAACCCACTAACATACATACGTATGCATTTCCGCAATAGATGAGCCTGTTACTTTCCTTTCGATTTGTAAATTTTCTTGACGTCAATTACATGAAGTTTTCCAAACGTTGAATCACTTTTGTAAAGTATTTGAAACGTCAACGAATTCTACAAGATCCGAGGATAGAAACACCGTGTCGTCGGCGCCCAGCTAACAGCAGTAGACACGATTTTTTCGCAAGACAGACATAATGCGCCAGAGTTTTTTCCCTGAGCGAAGAGATGCAGAGTTTGATTGAAATCGACTGCATTGTTTACCAACTTTTGTCTGCTCCGCGCTTCTTCCCAGATATCTGAAGATGATTTTCTCGATTTTTCAAGATAAGTCGCTGACATCGTTTTCAACTGTGTTCCGAGCCCATACTCGTTTCAAAATCCGTGACGGTCTTCGCGCGGCTTCAAAAATATGAATGGTCGCTGCTTATTCAGAAATGCAGCAATGTTCACTGTATCAGATGATCATAAACACAACACCTAACCTCAAACTGAAAATATTTGGCCTACGAGAGGAGGTACTGTACAAGAGGTACATCGTACCCTGGTCCGGTAGGTACTGGGATCGCGGAGGATGGAAGTACGCACGCTGAGTTTTTCTGCAACTAAGGCCAAAATTGCTAATACAAGTCAACTGCCAGCAGAACAACTAATATATTTCTAAATATTAGCGTGGTAGCTATTTTATCTATATCTGCTTATTATACAAACAAGCTATATAAGTTCTGACGAGAGCCTCAGAAGCAAGGGGGTTCGGTATCGGTCTTCGTACCCCTGGTAAAATTTCTCTCAGAGGCCCTGTATCTATCGAAAAGAATCTTTTCACAGCATTGTATCAGACACCAGGGGCTTAACGAGGTTAGATGGTGCCCGGGTAAGAAGCAAGTTTGGCGCCCCCATGTTCGAACCTGAGGTCTTTCGGAAACAAATGTACTGTATTAAAGAAAGTACTTGTGATATTGCTGGGACTTTTCGGCGCCCCCTGCAGTCATTCGGTGCCTCCCGCAGTGATTTGGCGCCCAAATAGTGATTCAGCGCCCGGGGAATTGTGCTCCCCCTTGCTCCCCTCGTTACGCCCCTGTCAGACACTCATGTTTACTGGGTGTATATTTGAGAACCTACTGAACAGCAGAGATGAACGGATTTAGGTTTTTCAAATCCAAGTCCAATCCGGCAATTTCATTTCAAAATCCAATCCAAATCCGTTAAACTTACAGTTTCAAATCCAAATCTTAAATCCAAAATTCTATCAATCCGTTTTCAGCTAAAGGTAAAACATTTCTACTAAAGGCAAAATAAATTGATCAATTATTTTGCCATTGTATTTTCTTTTAATCTAATGTTCACTAGCAATTGGTTTTCTTATTGCGCAATGGCTCTTTGTATTGTTTCTGTTTATTAGCTGAGTCATATGAAGCAACAAATCAATCAATCAATCAACCCAAAGCAGTGTTTGCTTCATGAGGCAAAAAAGACAATACCAAAAAATACCATGGAAACTAACTCAACTTAACTTATACTACTGGACATTTTGAAGACTTCAAGGCAAGCACTATCAGCATTAAATGTAATGAAAAGCTCTGTTGCAAAGTGCAAGACAGCAAATCGGACAAACAAATTACCAGGTACAAAATACAGCACAAGCGAATCGTTAACAGTAGGCTACACATATATAAAACACTGTAACTATCATGGGTCAAGAAAAGGGACAGAATCAATGAAAGTCACACAAATTCCTTAACTTTGATGACATGTCATGATACATAAGAGGGCAAGCTTTTACCTTGCATCACTGGATAGTATGTGATCCAAATACAAACAACAAACAAGATACACAATTTCGACGGATGTGAGAAACTCCACTGAAGCCAACTTACAGATTAAATCCAGTAATCTACAGATCCGAAACAAAACAACTGAAAGTTGTGAAGTAGTTCAAAACAAGACTATCAAATCCAAATCCGGCAAAGCAGAATTTACAAAATCCAAATCCATCAGAAAGCTGAAAATCCGCCGGATTTAAATCCAAATCCATTTTCATCTCTGCTGAACAGGCATCTTCAACCCTTATTCATTCAAATACATAACTGCATATAAGACGTTTATAAAGGAAAGGCCATTTCAATTTCGTTTGTTGCTAGTGAGCTATTTGCTGTTGCAACTCACAGGCAAGTATATCAATTCATGGTTGCTTTTTCCTGTTAACTTCGATACTTTAATTTGATATGCAACAGAGTAGAATATCCGGCCTTACAAAGGTATGTCGAAGCAAATGGAATGAGTACTGACAGTGACAATGTTGCCGTATCGGATAAATCTAAGTAAAAGCTGCATCAAGCTGTAAGCAGTGGCGTAGCCAGCCCAAAATTTTTTGTGAGGCCAAAAAATTTTGAGGGAGACAAAATGCTTGATTTTAGGCGAAAAACAGTATTTTTGTTTGGGACGCCGCCTCTCAAAGCACAAAGTGACTAGTTTTGCTAAAAATTTGGGGGTACGTGGTCCCCTGGGCCCCGTTGGCTATGCCTATGGCTGTAAGGAAAACACATTTGCAATAAATAGCACTTATAGTTTGATTAAAAATTATTAATTTGCGTAAAATAAACTATTTCTGAGATTTTGCAACGAAACACTTAATCAGATGGTAAGCAACTTGTGCTGCCAGCTGCTGGGTTAGATATAGTACACGACATAGGCGTAGCCAGGGGAGGGCCTACGGAGCCATACCCCCCCCAATTTTTAGAACATATAGTCATTTTGTGCTTTGAGAGGCGGTATCCCAAATAAAATAGTGTTATTCGCCTNAAATAGTGTAAATCAAACATTTCCCTCCCAACTTTTGGGCTGGCTACGCTACTGGTACACGAACAAATTGGAAAAATGCAGATTTGGAGCTATAGCATCCTTTTCTGAAACTATGAAGTAACAATAGTTGTATACTGCTAGGTTGTCTCAGTTCCCGTCACACCACTGTGTCAGATACAATGTCTGGCCGGTGAAAAGTGCTGCACGATGTAAGACTAAACTTCAAATTTACAGGTTTCCGCAGATCCCTAGAAAATACTTTGCGGACCCTTGGCTACGAACCACTGGTGTAGTCGTTAGAAATCTGCGTGAATAGCGCGATGGCGCACCAGACAGAAACCAACATCAAATAGAGACAGTCGTTGTCACTTGTCATAAAGTGTGATGCGTCTTTCTCTGTGACGTAAATCATGTCGGGCTTGTACCGCACGAAGAGACTTTGAAGGTTGTGCGTACGTTGTGATTTATCCCCGCTCGCTCTCCGCAACATGCCGCTTTCGTCTATCTACGCAAAATGTCGTACCGATGAGACCACTTTTAGCGACAAAGACGAAGGGCCTCACACATCGCACAGTCTACTGTGCAAGTCCAGCCTCCAGTGCGTTAGCCGCAAGACTTGGTGAAATACACTGTGAGAAGATAGGTTGTTTCGGCGAAGCCTTAATGGACCCTGCGTCGGAACAGAACAAAGTCTGATGCGGTAACAAGTTATGACCAGACCCATAACGAGCTCGCGTCTCGAAGGAAGTTCTTGAGTTGAAGTAAACCATCAGATCAAAACTAATCAAAATTTAAAATCGTTGCGTCATTGACCTGAAGTATTGCCGTATGAAATGATGAGTTCGAACTTCCATTTGAGGTCTTACCCAACCAAATCTCCCCTCGGAAGGCCTGCAGCCTACAAATATGTCTCGAGATCGAAACGGGTCGATCAATTACGTTTCGCAACGAAATCGTCTGCGCAAACGATGAAACTAAGATTAAGAATACTTTACGCTACTGTGGGATAACAAAATTTCAGCGAAGAACTCTTATTGCCCCAATACAATCGATGACTCCGCCGTTAGCAGTTTCAGCTTCTCAGTTGTCATCCTCATAACATAACCGCAACCATTCTATGTAAGAAGTTTTCTTGGTAAGGTTTGCAACAGCGAAGGCATGTGAAAACTGTTGTTCTGCTGGTGTTGAGTGGTCCAAACCAATGTAGAGGCAGGCAGATACTGTCAAAGTTCTTTTTTCGTTCTCGTGCATAGTGCATCAGGCTGCCCTTGCCAAACACCACACGTGAGCAAAACATTGACATGGTGAAATGAAACGGCAAGTGTGGACTTCGACTTCTGCAAACCGATGTTTGCGTAATCGTCTTAATAGGTTTACTTTAAAAATTTTTCTTAAAGTGTGTTGTCATCCGTCTCCAAGCGTATACCTTTCACACGAAGCTGTTTGTGTGCTTTGTACAAAGCACGTATTTATCTGAGGTCGTGTCTTCGTCTGCTACAAAAGACTTGATTTTTTGAAGTCCAGACGAGAAGCACTGCAGTAGAAGTAGAAGCACCAAAAAACAAGATTTTCTCATTATTAAAAAAATATCTTCTCGCAGTAGCAAAAGGATTACTTTGTGCAGTTGAAACCGCCTCTGGTGAAAAAATGCGAGTTCGCTTAAATTTAAGACTTGGGCGAGTCCGCCACTGGGAGATGCTTTGAGCGCCTTGCAAAACAACGGCCCTCCTATTTTGCGAAACCCAGCAATTTTTTCGATGCTAGATAACGTTTCACATTTTTTGCACATCAGCTTGGTCATCAGCGGCGCCCTCCACGCTTTGTGTGCCTTGCTGGCGACATCGCCGCTTCAGTGCGGGGGCGGGGAGTGTTGAGGCGATTCTCTAAATAGCTGAAAGGATTATTGTCTTTCTTTGATTTCACCGCTCTCGTGCATAGTACAGTAGTTGTCATCACATCTTTACCAGAATTTTGACGATCATGTTGCTGTAATTTGCAAATAAAGGGTGTTAGCTGAAACTGACTGTTAGTTCGACGAAATAAAACCGATTTTCTACGTCTTTTCTCTACGTGATAATAGGTTACTTTTTGAAGACTACTGTCAAGTTAATATCAGCTGTACAATTGTCGTCAAAAAGATCAAACGCACAAAAAAGTCGAACAAGATTTTATTCTGACTCGAGCAAAGGACTTGCTGTTTAATTCCGCGGAGAGCACACGACAACTGGGTCTTATCACGCGGTTGCAATACCATTTTCCGTAAGCTATTCCTCTTCCAACAGTCGCATTTCAGGTTCAAGTTACGTGCATTTTAGCCAGCAGTACCAAGAATCGTCTTCAGTATTTTAGTTCACCAAATATTGCCATGCGCTTGTCTTATTGTTATTCATCAACTGCGGATTAGCCCAGTCCATCTCAAATTTGTGCTGGCAGCAGCAGCAATGTAATAGCAAGGAAAATGTTTTTAGAAAATCTGAAGTCGTTCGATCACTTGATCATCGCTGTAGACTTTCAAGATGTTCAGGTGACTGTAATTCGATTTTGGAAAGGTGCCAATTGTTGAGGAGCTTGCAGAACTGCTGCCAAATTACTTTTTAATATCTACACTGAAGTTTTGAACCACTCAAAAAGATCTCTGCGTGTTGAGGGCTTCGTAAACATCTTTTTCGCTGGAATTTAGAAATGCGTTCATTTCGGTCGTGCCATTTTTTTAGCTGTAAGTACGTTTGTATTACAATGCATTTATGATTGAAAAGAACTCGAGATTCGCTACTTTTGACTCAAACATTGGGTAGTGCTAACCAACATACGGCGTATGCCTTAAGATACACATCATCTTTCGGAAAAATAACTTTAAAGGAATCTTTTTTGTTTTAAAAATTATAGTGCAATGGACCATTTTTTGTGAAGTTAAGCGAATCTTTTTCGGGAATATGACTACATTTTAGGCAGTTTGAATTGAAAGCTCAGGCAATTGTTTTATACCAAGTGCCTCGGTTTTACCACCGGGATTTTATAGCTTTTAAAACTGTGTAACAGCGTAAGCAATAAAAGCTCTACAATTGACTATACAACAAAATTTCTGAGAAAATTACCCCGAACCGTATAGGTTGTCACAAGTTTTTTAAACGAAAACGAAGTCTTTACAAAAGGTTTGCTTTGTTTGCATTAAAATTGGAACTGGGGATTTCAACTTTAAATTTCGTTGCTGAATTTTAACGGATTTCGCGATTTCTGTAGCGGTGGAACCTTCGTAATTCGAGTTTCGCAACATGCATCCGCGCTTATTCTGAGCAACAACTGCAGCGTAAATCATAACTGGATTGCAGGCTTGGTGTTTGGTGCCCTACGCATACTTAAAAACATAGCTCAAATTGTTTACCAATCGGATGTTTTCAAGTGTTATGTTGAACTCATTCATGGTTGTTCGCAACTTGGCGCCGTAAATTCGGCTCCGCTAGGTGGAGCAACGTTAAACAGGAAACTGCGTCTATTTTTAAACAAGATTTGCGTTCTTTCGCGTGCCGCTCCTCGACCTCTGATTGTGTTTTCGGCGACCCGAGAAAAATGCAAGCTTTTCTGGCGACAAAAATGAGCAAGGAACTGGAAAACAAAAGTGGTGTATTTACTGTTTACTTCCTGAGCAAAAATGGAATGTAACATCAAACGTAGAAATTCTGGCTTTTCGGTTCGTAAATCTGTTGCTCTCAGTTCAAGGGTTTGCTGCTCCATTTCTAATGGGCTTTCAGGTTTAACGCTTTATTAACTGGGACTGTATTTTAACTAATTTGAACCTTGTTTTCCATTTACTGGATTTCTTGAATTGGCATAAAAAGTGTTTGTGTTTATTTGTGATATTGCCTAAAAAATTAAATTAGTGCTGAATTGATGTTTATCGTGGTACTGACCCGAATTTGTTAAAGAGCATTCCGGTCCGGGTAAAAATGTCTTGGTCGCGACTATTGTATAATATTTTTAAATAGACCTTATTTTTGACGTTCACATTTTGCATGTATTAGCAGCTCAGCTCTAACATAGAGAAAAGGTAAGCTGTGATCTAGAATGATAAACGCTTGTTTGTAACCATTTTCAAGATCGTTGCACTTTTCTGACCAAACGCTTTTATTTTGCCTTTCCGCAAAACTCAAGAAGGCCTTCCCAAACTACATCGTGATTTTGAAGAAAAACACCTCCCTTTTTCTCCCAAAATGCTCAATTTCTTCATTTGAAACCTCTCCTGTGGTCAGATGCAATATTCTTTAGCGATTGAGACTTGCAAAGCCTTCCTCAATGTCGGTACTTATCAATAGTCAGATGCAATATTCTTTAGCGATTGAGACTTGCAAAGCCTTCCTCAATGTCGGTACTTATCAATACAGCTGAATATATCTTCTGTGCCATTCATGTTCCTTATATCCACGATTTGCGAATTTTTTGTCCGGTCAGACTTTCACGTTCCAATAATAACGTCATCAGGCATTTGAATTCTTCAAAACAGAAAGCGTTTGGTTTTTGCAAAACACAAAAAAACAAAATTTTTGTTATACTTTTATTTTGCACAAAGCAAATGATATATCTTTTCTGCTTGCGCTTTGCTTAAGCAAGCGCTTTGTTCTTTACAGATGTTAAGAGCCTGACCAGCACTAAGCTGCCAAAATCGTTTACTCACAACGACAATTCAATCGTAGTTCAAAAGAACTTTAAAAATTATGCCTGTATATGAAACTAGTTTGAACATTACCATTCATTGGATTTCTTGAATTGACATAAAAGGCATTTGCGTTTGTTGGTTATAATGCACAGTCTGTAAATACCTAGCGACCAAAGAAACCCTTAAATACGGGCTAATAGCGAAATTAACTGACGTGCAGTTAATCTTAGGTTAGAACTTTTGTCATTTTAAAACATAAGCACTTTTCTTCATTTCTGCCCCAAAATTTTCAAGTTACTTTTTCACCGAAGGCTGCTTGCGCTTGAGGCAGTTCTGCGTAACAAACACTTAATGCAGGAGAGGCTCGTTAATTTGCTGACGTCCGTGCAGCGTTCAAGATGGTTGTTTACATTCTTCGAGCTTTTACCGGCTGGAACTAAATTNAAGACTCAGACACAATTTGTTTTCTGTAAACGTGTTAACGGCGACCCGGCGCTAATGGTTTGACCAATTTTGACTGCGGTGATTGGCTGNAGTGTAGACCAAGAAATTTTCTCTGCCAAAATTCAAAGCTGATTGTTAGGTTGAAAAACTACCACTTTTGCGGCTCTGCTTTTGTATGAAAGAGGTCTTGCCGAAATGACCGCATTGCATAAAGTTGCTGTTTTAACTCACACTTTCCGGACGTTCTAATCACCTACTCAGCATTTCGCGGCTTGCAAATGAGTTTTCCTGTTAATTTCCATGTTCAACCGTAAACGTTTTTTCGAATGAAAAATGCTGGAAATGTTGACCGACGAGGAACTTTGTATTGCCATTAAAATCTCATAATTAACGCTGAGAGAATTCCATATATTATTCAAAACGTTCTGGAAAGACTTTTAGTGTTTGTTTAAGAACTGAAAGCAAACCCACTTGGACGAAAAAACTTTGTATTGGCTGTTGTCCTATGAGAATGAGAGAGTCAAATTTTTCTAGAGTACAAAGAACTTTGGTCAATTTTTGTCCAGTTTCTTGCTCAAACCTATTCTACAATTAAAAAATAATTGTTGCAGGCACTTGTTAAAAACTTAAAAACAGTCATTATATTTTTGTTTTGGTAAACGTTTCTTACAAAACAATACAAAATAAGGAGCTTAAAAATGTTCAACAATTAAAAAAATTTCAGATACTTGCGTCAGATTTTTCCCAAAATATTTGGTTGCAGAAGGTGATCCTTTTTATGCTTGCTACGTCCTTCAGCTATGATCTTACATACCTGAGGATCTTGCGTACCTCCTTACCTTGTTTTATGATCAGATCAAATTTGTTGAGGTACTAAAATTTGTTTCAACGTAGAGAAAAATTATCTACCTTTTCGTCATCGCTTACTTTATGCTGAAAGTGTGTCAGTTTATTTCATATTTTTCGGCGTAAAGTAAGCGATTTCATGCTTCCACCCTAGTTTTTCAAAGAAATTTCACATGGTCTTCTTTACAATTACCACAGCGAACACTGCCCAACGTTTTCGGAAAGCTGCATACAGCAACGTTTTTACTAACAGACAACTTTTTGTACTGACAACTTGCAGTGTTTCTGAAATGTCTCCATATCGTTCAATGCGTAATTTTTTCAGTGCTCGTTTTGGCGTACGATGTGCTTTACGATGCTATTTTGGTTATTGCCGCTCCTTCGCCATCAGCGGTATTTGTTTCGTTTGGAACAGATGTTTGAAGATTTTGTGCCCAGCCAGGCCCTGTGCAGTCTTATCTTGTAATTTTGCCATTGAGCTGTGCGGCTTCTGGTATGTTTTCAAATAAAAAAAAAAGTATTTTTCTCAATGCACCAAGACAGACCACACGTGTACGATAAACAAACGACATAAGATTATTTTCAGCTGTAACAGCAGCCGCCGTGCGCTGTGGTGTTGTCAGGATGCCCCGCGTGAAAGCCACCGCGATTTCCGCACCGGCCTTGTCGATTGTTTTGGATGGCATTCTCAGTCAATATTGTCTGTGCTGATGGACTGCTCGCAGGCAGAGACTGGTCATCGATTTGCTTTTGACAAGCATGGTCGCAGGTGCTGCGAAGCGAAATCGCCGGGGATAACCCGGAAAGTAATTGTTTCTGCTTGCCTTTGCACCTGGTTGAAACCTGTTGCACCTGCAATGGATATCCACGACTGGTTTGCTCGCAAGTGACGGGCTGGTGTCTGTCGTCCTTAATACAGCGAGTTATTCAAAGCTGTCGAGAGGTTAAAAGCAATTTTTCCGTTATCACCTATAATTTTGAAGCATTTTTTTCATGTCCGTGTCATCGCGTACCGGGTACGTTTAAATAGGTGTTGAGTTAGGATCAAAGTAGAGCTATGATCAAAGATGTTCGCGCCTCTTTGTGTCGCTGCAAAAATTGCAATAGCAGGAATATTGTTTCAAGTCACTGCTTGACAGAGCTGAAAAGCGTTTTGACCGCTATTTTGATATTTCATTAAACTTATCAGTTGTATGAAATATTTTTCTGGTTAGCCACCAACATATAAAACTTTCACACCTCCCCCACGGTATAGCGAGACATGTTTGCAAGCAAGGCCACATCGATCAAAGTGCCCGGCTGGTAGAATCAAGTATTACCTGAAGTAAGTCTATGTTAAAGCGGACAAAACAAAACTACGTATGCCATCTTCCAGGCTATCCTTCATTGTTCTGCTCCTACAGGGGCGGATCCAGCCAGTAAGGTTAGGATGGGGGCGATTTCTGTAATTTCGGTAATATTTGACAGTCAAGCCTCATTACCGGTTCACTACTCAACTGTAAGAGAGATGAAGTCTATAGCCAACTTCACAACCCTGCTGTGACTAAACAATGGACAGCAACATGGCCTTATATCGCGAATGCTGTTTTCCGAATTGTACAAAATCATGGTGAAAAAAAATACTTTCGTAGGTTTTAAGGGGGCGATCGCCCCCCTGGATCCGCCCCTGTGCTCCTAGCAATTCCATGACGGAAAGAGCGGATTGAGACACAAGCATTTGCCATTGCGATATATAAGAATTGAAGTACTTGGAATCTGAGTTGAAAACCTTCCGTTCTTGAACCATGGATCGTGATCAATTTTCAGCTGCCACGTCAATCACGAGAGTTCATAAAACTGTCACTTCAAGACTTGATCTTGAGGTTGGATACCCTTGGATAATGATTCGTAAAACGGCAGATTGTAGACCGGATCTACAATCCTCGTTACGTTTCCAGCTGCATCGTTAGTCGGCTCCGTTAGTCCTGGCCCTGGAAAAACCATATAACTTGAAATTATTCGTTTATTGTCTTGTTAAATGAAACAAAATTGCCTATCACAAAGTTCCGTAGGGTTGTCGATATACCTGCCGTGATTGTCAAGTTCATGCTTTTGGGAACATAGCAAACCTTTGCAAAGAAAGTTCCATTCTAATGTGCATTGATTCAGGGGCGGATCCAGCGAGGGCGATCGGGGCGACCTCCCCCCTAAAACCTACGAAAGTAATCTGATTCGCCATGATTTTTACAATTCGAAAAACAGCTTTCGCGATAAAAGACCACTTTTTGCAAACCCTTTCAAAAACAATGCAAGAAAATGAAATTGTGACTTTCAGCTTATGAAATGTACTTAAATTTCTTCTGACAAAATCTGAATGTCTCTAGTAAAATGTACATTGATAAAAA
>JGI24158J21664_10011962_pt1 | contig 11516 bp, 8 predicted proteins | sample Ectturendosymbi3_FD_21664 | JGI IMG/M metagenome (IMG submission 21664)
TTCGTAGGACTAACCTTTTTCACTTCGAAGAATTTGACAATTGTTTTCAAGTAAAGGCGGTTTTTCAGATCTTATTGGGCCCTTAACATTAACCTTCCATTCTGAAAGCAATTTAAGCCTAATCATACTTTTCACGCATTAATTTTAAGTTATATCTTTTTCTAAGTTGCCGAATCAGTCGTTAAACCGGACTCATCAATCAAGTTGAACATTCATTTTCGATTTGGCAAGTGTTTTCTTGTCGCAATTTGCGCTTATTGATGAAACTTCTAGCCACTGATATTTGTCAGGAATGTTGACCGCTTTTCGAAGCTTTGACAATTTCTTTGTCAAAATTTTTCTGAGAAAAAACGCTGCAAAATTTCTTGCTGCCTTCAGATTTTTTGACCGCAATTCTTGTTTAACACATTGGTACCTTGTTCTTTCATATTACGGCTGTATATCACAATGTGCGCATGAAAGCCAGTCTCGAAGTTATTGTAAAAAAATATTCAACTGCTAAATATCTTGAGCAGGGCTCACACAAATGCAACTCCAAAAATCCCTAAATCTGTGGTGGTGCAGCATAAAATCGGAGTGCCAATGATAAATATTAAAAATAGAACCATTTATGATTTGCAAAACAAACTGAAATAATTCATTTCATACATTTTCTTACTTTTCCGAAAATCCCTAAAAAGGGTCAAAAGTTCCAATCTAGGGACAAAATCCCTTAAAGTGAGAGCACTAGTCGTGAGATATGAATACAATATATGACAGAAGAACGTTATGGAAAACAAACATTTGAGCAAAATTTTCTCGTGAATCGAATTGGAAGCAAGGAAGGCGTACGATTGATGCTCAGCTTGCTTCAGCAGGACACTTTAATGTACATTAAACTTAGGCTGAATATCCAGTTGTACTAGCAACTGGGAAACACAACACTGCATTTTCGTTATGCTTGCTTTTATACTCCTTTTGGAGTGTCAGGAGTGGTCTTCTGCGTCCATCTCCGGTTACTCTGCGCCTTGGGCTCGGACCAACGTAGCATTCACTGCGAAGGCGGCTTCTCACACGCATATGGTGTACTGTCTTTGTTCTTTCGGTAAATTGTTCTTGGTTGGTATGCGTCCAACGCCAAAGATGTCAGGTTGCTAAATTTTGTAAACCATGTCCACGTATGCGGTGGTTTCGTCATCAAGTAGATCCCTATTTTAAGTATAGAGTTTTTGGGCATTGTCAGTTGTTTCGGCGACATTTGTTTGACCCAAGCACTGCACGCTATTCTGTTGGTCTGACGTGCTGGTGGGAGTTGAGCCATATTCCGCGTTCTCTACTGACCTACTCCATTTTGTCGTGATCATTCAGATCAACCTAAGATTTGTTTCACATCATTTTTGAGCTTCTGCCAACGCAGCTTGTATTTTGCAAATTCTTTAACGTTTTCTCTAGAAATGGGTACCTTGTGCATTTTCCGGCGTCTATATCAACAGCGTTTTTATAGCCCTGCAGTTTATTGTAACGGGGCTTTTTATTTCAAATGAACTTTTTAATAAATCTTAAATCGGCCTTTTAGCGTTCTCTGCAAATGGCGCATCTTTCACTGTTTATTAAGCATTTCCATGTTTCTGTGTCACTTTAGTTGGAAGTAAATGGTAACGCAGATTTCTGTTTCATTCAGCAAGTCCAAGTCCAAGTATTTCCAGCGGTTAAAAGAGAGTTGAGTTTTTTCTTTCTTGCAACACGTGAGAAAGGTACGATTTCTCTGGCTGGGAACTTGACCTGTTCGCAACGAAATTGTGAAAATGTGGTCGTTTTCAGAACAAAAATTTTGTATTTGGCTTTTTGGCCCCTTTTGAGAATTCTTGGCCTTTGAGAAAATCTGGGCCAAATTTTGGCTAATTTTCATGTGGTACCACATTCCATGTTGAGAACGATGCCGGTGTATGAAAGGGTGTGATTGGCCGACATGGTGATGCTGACGTAATGATAATCGAAGACTCCTGCTGCAACTGCGCTGTAGCAACGCACTGTGCATCATGAACACTTTCTTCCAGCACAGAGATGTGCACAAAGACGCCTGGTGCAGAGATTCCTTTGGTCAACGGTCACTCAATGATTTCTGCATAGTTTCAGCTGACTTGTTCCGTTCAGTGTTGGACGTCTGTGTCAATAGGGTGCGGAACAGTCGACCGATCACCACCTGCCGGTCTGCAACTTGCATCTGGACAAGCCTCCGGGGCCTACACGAATGTTCAGGACCAGGAGATCCTACCGAATAAAGCGGGAGGCGGACAAAAGATGTAAGATTTACAATGTTGCACTGGCGGACAAAGATGTAAGAAAGACTTTTGCGGACAGAATATAGTCTTTGTTCCGAGAACTGCCGGAATGCACAGTGGACGCGGAGGTTGAGTGGCGGCTGTTAAAGCAGCTGTAGCTTTATCTGCTGCTCGGGTATGCGGACGGAAACAACTCGGTGTGGCGAATAATGGCAAAAAAGTACAATAACCCCTTGGTAGAAGCAAGAATTGTAAGATGTTATTCGAGCAAAGAAAGCAGCCTACAAGGCATGCCGTCACAACAAAGCCGACTCTTCCTTGCATTTGCAGCACAGTACGTAGAGGCACGAAAGTCCACAGCACTCACGGTGCAAAAGTCCAAAATGCAATCGTGGGAGAATTTCGCACACAAACTGGATTCCGACTACCGGCAAGCAAACAAGTTGTTCTGGCAATACGGCGTCTTCGCGGCAAAAGAACTCATACTGCTAGGTCCATCAAAGACGAAAATGGTGTCTTACTCAGCAATGAGAAAAACTTCCTTGGGTAGATGGAAAGAGTATTTTAAAGATCTCTTGAGCACAGTCACTATTACACCACCAAACACACGAGGTACATTAGCGGGAGAAAAACACCATCAATGCAGCTGAACTCTCCCTTGCTGTCAAAACACTGCAGGTTGTGATGAAAACCGACCTGAAATACTCAAATCGTTGAATCAAGTTCATTGGCGGACTCGTGTGTGTCAAGTGGCCTGGTGTTCTGCAAGAGCACTGAAAGATTGGCAAACTGCGATGATCATCCCCATACACGAAAGGGAAACAGGAGTGAATGCACCAAACACAGGGACATTTCTCTCCTTAGCCTTCCAGGAAAAGTATAGGCCAAGTGCCTTGAAAAAAGATGCCGCGAAATGATTGAACCAAAACTGGATGATACCCGGTGCGGTTTTCGTCCCGACCGTGGCACTACAGAACAAATTATCATTTTCCAGAAAATTTCAAGAAATCTTGGCTGTACGCCAAAGACGTGAACACATGTTTTGTCGACCTCGGGAAAACATACGACTGGGTTACTCTGAAAAGCTTTGGGGAGTGTTGCGGAAGTACGGTGTTGACGACCACCTGCTACTGACCTTCAGGTCACTGGATTCCTACTCAGAAGTTTGTATCTGTGTCGGGGGAGTTAGATCACAACCGTTCACCGTTGCCGTTGGACTCCTACAAGGGCGTGTGCTCTCACCACTCCAATTCATAGTGTACATCAGTGGTTTTCAACCTGGGGCGTTCGACATTCTTCTAGGGTCGCGAGAGCTGATAAAAATCTTCATAATTCTATATCTTACATTTCATATATGGAACCACTTTTTGGCGTAGCCAAAATAGTAGAATGACCCGGCACAAACGATAGCCTCCATTTTATTCAAAATCTTTCAAGTTGTATGACCATCACAGTACTGTTGCGTTTGGCAAAGCACGAATAACTTCGTGGCGTAAGGATGTGTTGTGTTTGTAAATATCTGAATGCAGTAGCTAACTTGGGAGTTACTATAGTTTTCAATGAGTTGTGCTGTGGAATGATTTGCACGTGGCACGGATTTCTTTCACTGATGCCTCCTTATGCATGCATTGAACAAATGAGTTTTTGTTCAACACGGTGATATCGTACGTTATTTGTTAGTCATTGTAATTTTCTATTTTGCAAACACAACTGCATTTCATATGCTTGACCGGAAATTTTCATAAGGCGGTCGTTAGGTTAATTTGGGTTGCAAAATGGGTTGCTGCATGGAATAGCTTGAAAACCACTGCTCTACATGAATTGGATAGACGGTCACAGGCGAGTCGAGGAGGGTGTCACACTTGAAAACTGCAGAATCAACCGTTTACTTTTTGCGGACGATTTGGTACTCCTAGCATCTTCTTAACAGGGTCTTCAGTATACACTCGATCGGTTTTCTGCTGCGTGCGACCGAGTCGGAATGAAAATTAACACCAAAAAAAACCGAGGTATTATGTCTCTCGAGAAACCCAAGGCAATGCACGCTGCAAGTGAACGGTAATACCCTGCAACAGGTGGAGAAGTTGAAGTACCTCGGGGAGGTATTTACGAGTGACCGAAAACAGAGGGAGGAGTTTGATACAGTCCCGTCGCCACGGGGAGCTTTGGTGGGCTGAGCCTCCCTCCCAAACAAAACTTCAACTCTCCAAATTGAAATAACAAACGCTATAACTCAGGAGTTTTTGTCAAATTTTAGGATGTCAAGCGCCCCTGCACAAACGTAAAACCCCACTATTGAAGATTTTCTGGCGATGGTTCTGGATTGATACACGGATTGGTAAGGCTAACGCCGTTCTGCGTGAGCTTCATCGCTCTGTGGTCACAAAGCGGAGATTTCAAACACCGCAATGCTGTCAGTTTTAAAATTGGTCTTTGTTCCAATCCCTACCTATGGTTATGAATCTTGGGTTACGAATGAAAAATGTCATCTCAAGTAGGTTACAAGCGGTAGAAATTGGATTCTTGCAGAGTATACACGATGTGACACTCCGCGACGAAGTGTGCAGCTGTGAAACCCGTAGAGCCCTGAATGTCGAACCACTTCTCCGAATCGAGAGATCCCAGCAACGTTGCTTCGGCCACGTGTCCAGAGTGCCCCGCAAAAGACTGGCGAGGCAAGGCCTGCTGCCTAAACCCACGGGAAATCGGCCCAGAGGTCGTCCAAGGACCAGGGGAGTGACAACATCTCCGAGCTTGCTTAGTCCCGCCTTGGTGCGGAGCCATTAGAATTACCTGAAATTGCTGTTGACCGTGAGGTGCTTCGAGTCCTCCTGAGACTGCTGCCCCCGCGACCCTGCCTGGAAGAAAAGCGGGCATGGAAATGAATGAATGCCGCATTCCAGAATCATACTTCGAAATGTCTCCTTGTGCTCTCTCACGCGCACGCTTCTTTTCCTGACAGTTGAAATTAGCCTTATGCATTACAAACCCAGACAGTGGATATTATCATTGTTATCTAATCGAATTTTCGAATATAAAGGAAATTTTACTAATAAAACTGTCATGTTTTTATTCCCTTTTATTTTGTAAATCAGCTTGGATAATACGCCTACCACGAGGTGATTCGCACTAAGAAGCAAAAACATAACGTGGCTTGTATTTTTCAAGCTGAAAATACTGACGTAGCTCGCGTGTTCCAAAAGACTATTTGCATTTCTACTAAAGGTGGCATAGTTGTACTAGCAAAGGTACAATATTGACCGGTTTTGTGTCCGAAAGACTGAAGCCTCCCAAGTTCTACACTTTCTTCATGATGAACTAGATAAAAGCAGCGTCTTAGTCTACAACTTGCGGGAATGTCGTTTCAGGTTCTTTTCCCCCCTCAGCATAAATTGACGCGTTTTACAGGGTTTTCATTAGTTCCAGTGCCAACCACAAGAAGCTTGCAGATGAAGATGATTTCGCCATCCGGGACATCAACCAACTAGAACAGAATGATCGCGTCTCGCTTCTACCTCCACGAGTTTTGTGGTACGCCGTAAATGGTGCTGCAAACACCTCGTGATGACAAATCATTTCAGCAAGTTATCAGTTTTGGTTTCAAGCTGCTCTATTTACCATATATTCTTCTTTCACTCATCCCATACCCATGTTGCGTGTATTTTTTTCGCTTCGCATGTGTGAACGTGTTTATGTGCTGAGCAATTGTTTATGTGCTGAGCATTGTTTATGTGCTGAGCAATTGTTTATGTGCTGAGCAATTGTTTATGTGCTGAGCATTGTTTATGTGCTGAGCAATTGTTTATGTGCTGAGCAATTGTAACTTGCGGTCTTCAAAAGTAAGCACCTGAACGTTCGCTAAAAATTGGTTTCTTCAAATTATTCAGTAACGCCAAAGCTTCTACAACATTTTGCAACTGTGTGCTATATTGTTTTACGCGTGTGTGCGCGCATGCCCGCAGCCAGGTTTTAAGGTTTGGGGGTAAAAGTACAGTTTGAGGTGGAAAGATCTTTGTTTTTAATATGTGCTAAATAAAACAAACTGTGTAAAAAAATTCACAGGACACAAAAAATTTGGGGGGAGCTTCTGACTGTGTGTGTGTGTGTGTCATATGAAGCAAGTATTAGTAATTAAAGCGTAGCTTCAGAGAACAACGACTAACGGATCCAGGAGCTATGTGGTGGAGTTCGTTTGCTGTGCTTATGAAACGAGTTTGTGACTGCTCGAACTCAAGGTGTTCAGAAAAAATGCTTCGACACCCCGTGAAAAGATAACGATTGTTGGTGAACGAATGTTTCAAACGATTAAAATTAAAACTGGCGGTGGTTACTGCTTTAGAACTTAATTCACAAATAAACCAAAACATGGGGCTATTCAATATTTGATAATTGCTGCATCTGGAGTTGTTAAAATCTAGAACAACAGACGTACACTAGAACCTAAAAACGTGCGTTGCAAAGAACAATGCAGGACCATTGATTCCTTCTGATAGCTGTTAAAATTACTTTCCAATCGATTTTTGCATTTTCAATAACTTTAGGGGTAATTTCGCGTAATAATTGTTGCTGACTTTTCGTCTTTTTCAGGTGTCGTGCGAAATTGCTTGTGATTGTTTTTGAATAACACGTACGTGCTTGAGACGCCTTGAACTCACTTCATTTCATTCGAAAGTGAATAGTTCAAGTAGTACTTGGTTGATCATTTCGTTAAGGTTACTTGCCATGCGTTGTACATAAGCTTTTTGCTCTAACGGCTATGTTCAGTTTGATTAAAAAGTCATTTGAAAGTGCTGTGCTTAATTTTAATTCCGAGCCTAACTCGGTGTTGTGTTATCTTGAAAAAGTAATTCTTTTCTCTTGGAAAGCGTTGTTCTGTGAATGTGTTTCGCCACTGCCGTTTGTCTTCTATGCCGCCTCCTATAAGCAGCAGCCTGTTTTATGTGCTAGGTGGTGTGCTTGAGTAACGTCGTGATTGCAAAGTCTTGCTGCGACCTCACAAAGCCGTGTCAAAGGTTTAGAAAGATATTTAAGTATTGAACGTGCTGGTCAACATTTTGCTGCTGACATTTAGCATTCTGCATGACTGCACCACGTATTAAGTTCGATGTTTGGTTCTTTTCATTTTTCTGGTTCAGTCCAGTTATTTTCCTGGAATGTCGTGAAACGTCACAATGTATCCGCTGTCTTGACTTTTCTTTATTAGAATTAGAAAGTCATCAGCCTTCAAAGCGTATCGACCATTCTGAACCTCAAGATATTTGCGAAAATCCAATCATCAAAGAGTCGCATTTACAATTTAATTTTTAATTTAATGAAGCACTCATTCCACAACTTGTTCAAGAGACGTTTGTTTTCCCAGGGTCTTAAATATAGTTGTGACCGACAAGTTTTGTAAATAAGCAAACGTGTTCGCATAAAACCACACTGATAAAAATATTTCCCGCTTAATCTTTAATTAATTAGAGAGATCATGCAATATGACATTACAGAGCACAGGTAATGAAAAGCAAAATCGCGATGTGACAAAAGCGTTTCCCAGTGCGACGTGCTGCACAGGCAGCTACGTGCATGTTGCTTTCCTCCGTATAAGTTTGTGACGTCTCGCTGACGTCGAACTCGTAGAATAGGGATTCCCAGCCTGGGGTACATGTTCCCCCAGGGGTACGGTAAAGCTTCTGGGAATGAAGAATTTAAAAAGCATGCAAAAAACCTGCCTTGCTTTTTTTCTGAAAGAGATGTCGATTCTTGAATTTTTAAATGGCATTTCTAGTGTAGTCTAATGCGCATAGTTTTTGCAAATTCATGACTTTCTGAAACCACAAAATTATAGAAGCTCACTTAGGTCCATCCAGCTTTATTTTGCAAGTTTTGCGGGACGATTGTGAAGACAGCCAACGTCTCCGGAAGAGATTTCCACGCTTCTTGAATGTGTGGTAGTTTTTTAATTTGGTGAATGCTGATGATTCTTACAACACCAGTAAGTAACTGACATGAACCTGAAACAATATTCAAATAGTGGTAAGCATATATAGAAATAAGCTTATAGATTGCCTACTTCCCCTTGTTCGAGCAAAAGAAGAGTTTTGTTGAATATCATGTTTAACCAAAACTATGTTTGTGTCAGGACTGAGCTTCCAATGATGATATGAATAAAATGTAACATGGCTTTGTGCTGTTGCTGCAAACCTCCTCGAGGTAAGCATTAGAGAGACCAAATCTCCATAGAAGATCAGTAGTGTTTGTTACAGGAGCAGCGCAGCCAGCCCAAATGTGCTTTGGGGGTGCGCAAGTACTTTGACTTTAAGCGAGCTGCAGTATTTTGTTTGGGACACCGGCTCTCAAAGCACGAAATATGCTAGAAATTTGTGGGGCAGCATGGCTCCCTGCGTACTGTAATTTAAGCGATGCCCATGTTAACGTTTCACAGCCACCAGCAACGTGGGAGGCTAGGCCTAAATCAATGGCGGAAGCTGAAAGCAAAGCATGTACTTCACAGAAAACAAATCCGTTATTTACCAACGACGTTGGTAGCCGGCAAGGAAAAGCAACTGAAGAAATGATAGATTTTTGGGCACAAGGAAGCAGTGAGGAATGTCAACATTTACAGAAAGAGGGCAAAAATTATATTTCCCAAAAAGATGGTAACAAATTGCGATGCTGAACGTCTTCCCTATTTCATCCGCAATATTTAAATTGTGAAAAAGTGATTCGATCGTGGCTCTGCTTTTCGCCTGAAAAAGGTAAACTTTACTGTTTTGTATACAAATTGTTTAATGAATCTCGCAATGAAGGATTTTCAGCGAATGGTACTCTGATTAGAAGAATGCATCTCGAATTATATCTTCGCACGAAATATCTGCCGCGCATAAAAATGCTCTTGTATCAGTGACTGTTAGAGCTAAAGAGACTGGTCGCGTTGATTACAATCTTGCAAAACAAATTGATGAGGAATGGGGACAGTATGCGACATTGTTTTTTATGGAAAAGATAGGGGCCCTCGAAAAATTGTGCCTCAAGGCCCGTAAAAACCTAGTCTGGCACTGGGCAGGCATAGAAGTGACACACAAACTACACGAAGAAACCTGAAATGCCGCCAGCAACCTTTGTTGGCAGTCTGCGCAAGATCCATGCCGTATTGTGGTCGAAAATTGCAGATGTTCATGAAATAGAAGTTCATGACGTTGGGATTTTAAAATTTATTTATTTTCGGAAAATTTTCTGATTTTCACTGCATAACACCAGAGACGTAACGAGAAGGGCAAGGGGGGCACAATTTCCCGGATATCGAATCACTGCAGGGAGCCAAAAAGTCACAACACAGCCATAAGCACTTTGTTTAATATAGTACATTTGCTTCCCAAAGACCTCAAGTTCGAACATAGGGGCGCCAAACTTGTTTCTTGCCCCATGGGCCGTCTAACCTCGCTACGCACATCACGATTGACAAGGTAAAATGTCGCAATTTGTTTACAAAAATACCTGCCCATCAGTGGCAAACTATTTAAAACAAAGTGCTGTTGATTATCGAAGTCATTTGACCATAGAAAATAACTTGAAGGTCGAAAAAAAGTATGTTACTGCATTTCGAAAACAAGCACAACTTTCCCTTCCCCCCAAAAACACTTGGTGTACGCGTGGAGACAAACACCAAAAACTCCAAAGCAACAATTATTCTGGCACTTTGCCCTGGAAGGTGTTTATTGCATCACAAGGGAATTGAAAATGATCGGACAATGTTTTTCACGTCACAGCGGGAAACGTGAAGCTTGCAGTGAGTTAATGACCAACTTCTCACCCATTCAATTTTTGTACGAAAAGCAACTATATCGCGGTAAGGCAATTTTAGATATAGGCTGCTGTACGTAGGCTGGAAAAATTTTATTAGAGACAGCAGAATATTGGTCGATAAAAAAACATCTGATTTCGTGTTGAGCTGAAGTTTTGTCCAAAAGTTGTTGCTGGCGGGCAGGGTTGTATTGCTAAAAATAGAGGTGTGGGAACCAGGCCCGCAACCAGCTTGGAACACCAGGGGGGGAGCGAATAGTTTTCTGAGAGGGAACCGAATTTTTTAAATGCGCAGTAATTTTAAACTATGTCCAACATATTTTTCCAGAGATGCGAAAAATTTTGTGGGAAGCTCGCTGTGGTTACGGGACTGGTGGGAACGCAGTTCCCACACCAAACATAAAGGAACACTGATTCGTTTATAAGAATTTCCACACTGGATCTTCTTGTTTCACTTTAGTGCTACAGTGCCATACACGAGATAACTTGTCACTTATTTATGCTGCTCCAGGCGCTACACGTAGAAACTGAAATTAACAATCTAAATCTTCTAGTGGCGTTACTAGTGCAAAAAGGTGTGAGAACGCCGTTCCCACCTCACTACACCCCTACTGGCAGGTCTGATGCTAATCAGTAGCCTTCTTTAGCATAGCCTACAGCTAATCTAGCGCACCTCATTTTGAGCCTACCTGGTATTTAGGCTACGTTTTACGGTTAGGTTTGCTGTTTTGGAATTTACGCTGTCATTGAGCGCTCTAACTCAGTCTGCAGTCAACTGCATTGTAAGTTCGTTGTAGCGTAATTTTAATGCCTTCGCTTAACTACAGTAATAACATGTGCAACATGAGCTGCACTCATTCATAAAGGCTAGTAGGAAAAAATAGTATGATCTGCAGCTCATTCAACATATGTCCATAGTCTTCTCAGTCCCGTCGCCACGTGGGGCTTTGGTGGGCTTAGACCCCCCAAACAAACTCCAAGCCCCCGAATTGAAACAGGAAACACTATAAATCAGTGGATTTTTGGCAATTTTCAGAATATCAAAACCCCGCACAAACGCAAAGCCCCCGTATTGAAAATTTTCTAGCGACGATTCTGAGTCTGCTGCTTTTTCATCTTTTGTCCACAAGAAGCCCAATCTTACCCAAATGAAACTAGAGCTTAAATACTTACGTGCGCAGTGGCATCGCCAGCCCAAAATTTTGGGCGGGTTAAAATGTTTGATTTTAGGCGAACAGCAGTTTAAAGCACAAAAAAATGACTAGATATTCTAAAAATTTGGACGTTGCACCTCCCCCCTGGACCCCTTGGCTACGTACGTACGGTTTAAATAAAGTATAACTAATGTAAATACTTTATGTAAACACTTACGCATTTATATAACATTGGGACCATATTTTTTATATAAAAACTTGTTTATTAGAAGTTTCATTTGTAGTGAAGTAAACACATTCGGACTGTCCAAATTCA
>JGI24158J21664_10011964_pt1 | contig 11514 bp, 3 predicted proteins | sample Ectturendosymbi3_FD_21664 | JGI IMG/M metagenome (IMG submission 21664)
TGGATGACCTGCTGGGGTTTCGGGTTCAAAGTTGTGATGTAAGTTAGTAAAAATATTTGACTAATTAGCTAATTAGTTAATTAATTAATTTGTTTATTTTAGGTGATAATTTTTGAACCAGAAACGCTAGAAAGTCGATCAAATGCTCAAAAGACTCGGACTCGAGTCTAGTTTCCAATGAAAACTTCAGCGAAACACTTTGGCCTAGTGGTTGGGTCCTAGGCCAGGCAACATGAGCCACAATGACCCTAAAACTACTTCACTTATGACGTCAGTCACAAACAATCCGCACCCCCCAACCAAAAAAATTTTTTTCGAGTGCAATCTACTAGACTGGCTGATCCGTTTGAGCCATTGAACAGTTCTCTAGCGCAATCGGCAGAGGAGCTAAGGCGTTGGTAAGGCAACTGAAAACCGCTGTTTTTTAGGCTGAAATCGAAGTATGAATATACCGTAGGCCGGCAGCCAACGAGTTAAAGACCAAATGTCTGAGCTGTGGAAGTCATATTGTTTGGTATGTTCGTTTTTATTACAAGGGTTTCCACTAGGAATGTGCATTATGGAACATTAGAGGTTCTGGAAGATACTGTAATCTTCATTTGGAATCCAGAAGATCAAATTCTATTTCAGAATAACTTTCCAAATGCCAATGGTGGCATAAATTCCAGCGTACAACCCAACCCCTGCGAACAGAACAGGAGAAATAAACCCAAATGAACTAAATTTGGGTCCTTGGCTTGGCCTACTAGTTTCTATCTACTCAGTTTATTAGCAATATGATTCCAAGCTCATTAGTTGTACCAACACATGAACAGTAAACCAGCAAACTCAGTAGCACACCACATGTGTGAGCAGTTCCTATTCTGCAATCTGAGAAAAACAGAACAGGAGCAAAATGAGCTGATCGTGCATAGGTTTAGAATGCCGATCAGTGATCACACAACCTGTTAATTATATAGGTCATTACTTCACTACATAGTGCAGTGAGTGTTTCTTTCTTTTGTTTTACTCAGGAATGCAAAGAGTGCCACTGCAAAAGTTATTGTGATTGCAAAACTTATCACAACTTTGAGAGCCGGCCTACGAATATATTCGTACTTCGATTTCGGCCTAAACCCAGCAGTTTTCAGTTGCCTTACCAATGCCTTAGCTCCTCCGCTGATTGCGCTAGAGAGCTGTTCAAGCCCTCAAATGGATCGGCCAGTCTTTTAGTTTGAAATCTAAAAAAAATTTTTTGTTTGAGGGTTGTGGATTTTTTGTGAGTGACGTCATAAGTGAAGTAGTTTTTGGGCCATTTTGGCTCATGTTGCCTGGCCTAGAGCCCAACTGCCACGCCAAAGTATTTCACTGAAGTTTTCATTGGAAACTAGGCTCGAGTCCAAGTCTTTTGAGCCTTTGATCGACTTTCTAGTGTTTCTGGTTCAAATGTTATGATCTAAAATAAACAAATTAGTTAATTAACTAATTAGCTAATTAGTCAAATATTTTTATTACTTTAGATCATAACTTTCGAATCTTAAACAACAGCAAGTCATCCAAAGTATCAAAAGACTCAGATTGTAGCCTAGTTTCCAATAAAAACTTCAGCGAAATGCTACCATCTAACGGTTGGCGCTCAGGGCCAGGTAAAGTGGGCCAAGGTGGCCTAGAAGCCCTCCACTTATGACATAACTCACAAAAAATTCGCAACCCACAAGCAAAGACATTTTTTTCGAGTGCAGACTAGAAGACTTGCCATGTCTTTTGAGCTTTGTACCAGGTCTGTAGCGCTGACCGGACCAGAGAACTCCCACACAAAGCCACGTGCGATCCTGCTGTTTTGGCGAGAGAGTTCCCGATTTCGGCCGGACGCAAAACTGTTAAGACCATTTGTTTGGCCGGCTTTGCAATTTTTCACGATTAGTTAATCCAGCATTCCAAAAAACTCTGATTTTCGAATTATTTGACTACGGGAGGATGATATATTTATATAGTATATCATTTAGATGATCTACTAAAGGAAAAAAACTTAAAACCGTTACTGATCTTCATTTTAACAGACCAAAAAACATCTGCAAAATGTCATCAGCAGCAAAGAACAAATTTCCATACTTTATCTACATTTTGGCCAAATTAATACTTTTTCAAGGTCTTGAAAATCGATTTCACAAACCAATACTTTTTCAATACAATCAATACCATGTGAGAACCGCATATTACTATTGTTGTCGAATGCTTAGCATACAGTTGGAGTTTTTGGTACAAACAATTGTCCTGTCTTCAAGATAGTTTCTACCTAAATGATAAATAATCGCATTTGCATACTTTCCACATTGTTAATTGTTGTCATACACTCAGCGGTTGATGATTAGGTCTATTTGCTCAGTTTACCTGTGCATGATAGAATGCTTAGTTTTGTTTCTGTTGCATTTTCAGAAACCATGTTGACAAACAATCACTATCAAAACTTGCTGCTTGAATTGTGACAAAAGGTTTGCACTGATCATTTTCTGTTCTGTATGCAAAGCACTGTGGGGAAATAAGGCTTCAGTCTGGTTGATTGCATGTAATTTGTGAGGTGCACATTGGAGTGAAGGTTGTTAGACACACATTCAAGAAGTCTGTGAATGCTTGCTCAACACAGCTCGCAATCAAGGCTGGCGCTGCAATAGTTGTATCAGACTTTGTTTGCAACACATTTTACGGAAAGTTTAAGTAAACATACGAAGGAAATTGAACATAGCTTGATTCCAAATTGCAAAGAAAAAAGGAAGCAAGGAAAAATCAGCCAACAAAAATTTTGCACAAACTGCACTCAACCTTGAAAGAAAGCAATATATCATACACTGGGACTGATGGTTTTCATGAACAAATCTTTTTAAATGCAAACAAAATATATCAAAACTTAATTGTATTTATTGCAACATAAGTGCAGAATCTAAGTGTTTTTCAGTCATTTTTGGTCACAGACAAAATTTTTTTTTAATGATCTAAAAAAACTAAGTCAATTTTGTCAGAAATATAGACTACCACATTTTCAGACCACAAGGCACACTTGAAATACTTTAATTTTCTCAAAAGTCGAAGGTGCACCTTATAATGCATTGCGCCTAATGTATGAAGCTGGTTGTGCTTTCTCATCTAGAACCAATTGCATGTGTTAAACAGTGCTATTTTTCAATTACTAGTTACAATTTTTTGGTAAACAGATCATAAACCAAAAACAATGGCAATAAGCAGCTTTATGAGAGTGGCTATCATATACCACAGACCATATTACTCCATGAGGCTCCTGACTACACTGGCACAAACTGAATCAAACACACGCACAACTTTTATATTCTTCTATTCGTGTCTAGCAAATTAGGCATGTGTGACAGATCAAACTCTCTCATTTGTAATGACAGATTAAACTCCCAGTGGTGACTCTGGCACTCGTGAGTTATTGTGAAAGAATTCAATGCAGTTTGGCTTATCCAAGTTTTGCTTCATTTATTGCACCATATAATCTGGTGCGCCTTATGTATGAAGAAAGAACATGTAGCATTCAATTTTTGACACTGCACCATATAATCCAGTGCGCCTTACGGTCTGAAAATTACGGTAATGAATAGTGTTACTTCTAGTACCATGGTACAAGTAATCAAAATGTCTCAGCAAAAAAACAGTGCAGAATTGCTTACATATCAGCTTGCTCATTGCATTGTGCACGTTGTAGTGTGAATACACTTAGCTTAAAGCCGCTGTAAATCTGTTTTATGTATGAAAACAAAAACTTTGGTATGATAAACAGTAGAATTGTATGGATGAGACTTCAAGTCTTCAAAAACCTAAACATGCAAATATTCCAGGTCAAGATTAATAAGCCACAGAACAGCTAAAAGTTTATAGCTGAGGTATCAAATTAGATACAAAGCCACAGAACAGCTAAAGTTTTCAGCTGAGGTATCAAATTAGATACAAACTAATCTAAACCAAAAGGTGCACATCAAAGTTTGCTAGATTGAAACTTACTGACAATACAAGAATTGAGAATGCACATACAGTACAAAAGCAACCTTTCATTTGATTTATGCTGCTAAATTTACAACTGCTAGCAGGACAGAACAGAAATGGATGTGTTTGAGTCGTTACACTCCATCCAGCTGGATTACCAATCATCACAAAGATCGAACCTTTCCTGGTATAACACTGATGCTTGTTATAAGCAGGGGCGGCTCATCTAGACAGGCTGCAGACAGGCTCATCTAGACAGGCCCTCTTTCCCTGCGGCTCATCTAGACAGGCCCTCCCTGAAAAATGCAAGGCAAAAGTTTCTGCCAAATTCACCTTAAGTTTGGATTTAGTTATGAAATCTCAGAACACAATCATTTTCAGTACTTTCAATACCATTTTGGCTCAACATTTCCTAGGGATCCAACAAAACCAATGTTTTGCTCTTCTCCAACGACGCCTCTTATGCAATGACGTTTTCAGCACATTGCCGATGAATTTGGCGGTTTCAGGTCTGTATTTGGCACAGTTCTAAAGGAAAGAAACCTAACAATTGGCTACAAGAAACGTGGTATATCCGCCTATCACAAGGAGTTCTTGTTATTTTGGGATGACTTTTTCAAGAAAAAATGGAGGAAATGTGATCTTGACTGGTTTTTACCACCTGAATTTCTTGAATATTAAATTATATCAGTGGTCCCCAAACGTTTTGGGTACTGGGCCAAATTCGCGATCTTATCAGAGACAGTGGGCCAGAGTATTTGTGTATTGAAAAACATGCATAGCTGTAGTCACGTTTGTAGGGTATTTGCCATTTTTTCTTTGCTCGTTAACATGTCTGCAATGTGACTTCTGAAACTGCTTCTTTTGTTGCATAATCGTAGTAATACTTTGTTCCATCTTTGACGCTGCAATACAGAGAGAATCATGCAAATGTGCGTCTGAGATTCTGTTTTAACACTTAGATTTACAATATTTCATATTAGAAAAGAATTGTTCGCATAGATTAGCATTTACATCTGCCTCACAAATCACTATGGCCAGATCAAATACAAATCGCTTACAATGAGTACCCAGTGCTCCTGTTAAACACTTTACATTACAAACTGCCAGATAACGATTATGCTTCAAACTCCAAATGCCTGCTACAATTTACAACTTTTGAAGCACTCACTCTATGCAAGCTAATGTAGAGTCTACAGCAGCTATGTCCACCAGCAGGCCACATTCGGCTCAATTGAAGGTTTTGCACAGCCCAGTTAAGGTTTTCGATGTAGTAAAAGCATCCTATATTCTGACAGCCTCTCCTTGTTTTAATAATCTTGAATTGACGTTTTTGATGCAGGTGGTCTTCAGTGCCACTTTATCACATCTGTTGCCATTGCAGTTAGGATCTAAGCTAAATTTAGTTTGCTAAAATCAAAGTAAGCCATTCAATGTGTGCCTGTGGGGCCTTCATTAATGTGTCATTCAATGTGCGGCCCTGGTTAAGTTAGTGATAAAATTTTTGGCTCAGTAAGCCATTTTGGTTGGATATAGTTTGTCTACAGCAATGTAGGCGGCAACACATGTACAATATTACGGTGCTGCTGCAGAGTAACATCCAACGGAAAAAGCAGCTGCTTTAACTTGTCTCTGTGGTTCGCAAAGTATAACACTGAAAACAGATGGTCTAGATCAGCAGTTCCCAAACGTTTTGAGCACGAACCAAAATGTGTTGGGTGAACATCTCACAACCCAAGTCTCAAACACCTTATGTTAACATGAAAAAATAGCAGCAGCCTAAGTTGCTACGTTTGTTACGTTTGTTTTAAATATCAGGAATCCACTTTTTTCTCAAGCACTATGCTGCAGATAGACTCAGAGAAACAAACAGTGACAACGTTGAAAGTATACAACCCAGGTTTGGATCGCCTCAGTGTGACACATTGTTTGACACTTCGCGACTCTTGTTTGGGTTGCAACCCATACTTGAATCAATTTTACTGTATTTCACACATTGCCAGTAAACTCCAAACTTTTGTGGTTGAGCTTTTGATTGATCTGACAAGTGTTATTATTCATTAGTGATTACATCCTAATGTAATTTATCATATAAAACATTTGGTAACACAAATTTATTAAAACATTAAACAATTCTAGTAAAGTTCACAGGCCGCATTGAAACCCTTGGCGGGCCAGATCTGGCCTGCGGGCTTGACTTTGGGGATTGCTGAATTATATAATTACATTTGACAATGCTGTTACTAGTACTTCCGCGATATTGGCGGCATTGGATTTAAATCTGGTTGCCAATCTCAGGTTGCGAAAATACAACCCTTCGTTTATCTGCACCACTGCAGCTTGCAACAGTAAGCTGATGAGGTGTCTAGGTTTGACATTTGAAGATGGAGGGCAGTAGTTGGTGGAGACCATTCTTGGACAACAAAAGGTGTGACTGATTTAAAACATTTAGCCTAAACAAGAAATTTAAAGCATGAGAAATCTGGCAAGCATATAAGCATTCAAGTATGGTAGATCTTTCATTTCTTGGTAAGGTGAACATTGCATTGCTGCTGAAATTGATTCAGTGTACAAACTTTAACTGGAAGAGCACAACAATCAAGTTTTAAAAAACTTACATTTTGTCTGAAATCATAAACTGTTTAAAAAATTTTGGAAAATTTAACTTGCTTTGAGAGGACATGATGAAAGCACCATCTCAAAGGAAGTGGTTATAGGTTTGCTGCCTTGACACAGTTTGAAAAAATGCTAAGTTTGTCTCACTAACAGTAACGTCAAAGTAGTCGAGCAAAAGCGTCCAAGTTTACCGTGCGAGTGGTATTGGATTCGACTCTCACCAATGCGGCCTTCGCTTTGATGGTATTGGTTATACTTTTGATGGGACCAGTTTTTATTTACTTTTGTTTGAGTTTCTAATTCTTTTGTGTTTCTGTTCATGCTTTAGGGTTTGGGTTAAACTGAAGAGAATGTTTTCTATGTATCAATAGGAACAACTGAAAATTATGAATTTGGTACGATTAGGACTGCTGGAGTGACTGGAAATGCCATTAATGATTAATAACAGCCAAGGCGACAATCCTAGATGTTCAACCAGAGACGAAAATTCGCAGCCCTCCCGGACATTTTCACAACGAGCCGCCACTGGTTATAAGCACAGGTGTGTGGATGTATTAGCGCACACCCAGGGTTGCCATATCACAAAAACGAAATGAGTAACTAATGATGCATAAAAAAGTCAACTAATTTAAGGATGTAACCACTGGTTGCCATACCACTGTGCAAACGTTTGTATCACCACTATGCTTCAGTCAAATTTTGTATCTAGTCTAAGAATGATTTTGTTGACACTTGTTTGATTCAATTCCAAGTGAGTCATAGGATCTATCTTGCAAGACAAAAAGGTCCAATACAAAATGGGAACTTGCTTATGCTTAACACCTTGATGGTCAGTCTATGAATATATCGTACCTGGAAATCGGCCTAAAACCAGCAGTTTTTGGTTGCCTTACCAACACCGTACCTCTGCCGATAGCGCTATAGAGAGCTGTTCAAACCCTCCAAAGATTCGGCAAGTCTTCTAGTCTGTACTCGAAAAAAATTTTTTGGTTGGGGGTTGTGGATTTTTTGTGAATGACCTCATAAGTGAAGTAGTTTTTGGGCCATTTTGGCTCATGTTACCTGGTCTAAAGCCCAACCACTAGGCCAAAGTATTTCACTAAAGTTTTCGTTGGAAACTAGGCTCAACTTCGAGTCTTTTGAGCCTTTGATCAACTTTCTCACGTTTCTGGTTCAAAAGTTATGATATAAAACAAAAAAATTAATTATCTGATTAACACTTCGACAGCCGGCCTACAATATATTTGTACTTCAATTTTGGCCTAAAACCAGCAGTTTTCGGTTGCCTTACCAACACCATAGCTCCTCCACTGATTGCGCTAGAGAGCTGTTCAAGCCCTCAAATGGATCGGCCAGTCTTCTAGTCTGCACTCGAAAAAAATTTTTTTGGTTGGCGGTTGTGGATTTTTTGTGAGTGAGGTCATAAGTGAAGTAGTTTTGGGGCCATTTTGGCTCATGTTGTCTGGCCTAGAGCCCAACTGCCAGGCCAAAGTGTTTTGCTGAAGTTTTTATTGGATACTAGGCACGAGTCCAAGTCTTCTGAGCCTTTGATCAACTTTCTAGCATTTCCGAGTCAAAAGTTATGATCTAAAATAAACAAAGTAATCAATTATATAATAAGCTAATTAGTCAAATATTTTTATTACTTTAGATCATAACTTTTGAACCTGAAATCCCAGCAGGTCATCCAAAGTATGAAAAGACTCAGATTGTGTAGCTTAGTTTCCAATAAAAACTTTAGGAAAATACTACCATCTAACAGTTAGTGCCCAGGGCCAGGTGAAGTGGGCCAAGGTGGCCTAAAAGCCCTTCACTTATGACGTCACTCACAAAAAATCTGCAATCCCCAAGCAAAAAAAATTTTTTCGAGTGCAAGCTACAAGACTTTCCACGTATTTTGGGACTTTTACCGGGTCAGTAGCGCTTACAGGACCAGAGAAATTCCCACGCAAAGCCACGTGCGTTTCGGTGTTTTTTTCCGGGAAATCCCCAAAAGCAGCTGGACGCCAAAGTGTTAACTAATTAGTCAAATACTTTTATTGCTTTAAATCATAACTTTAGAACCCAAAACCTAAGCAGGTCATCCAAAGTATCAAAAGACTCGGATTGTAGCCTAGTTTCCAATAAAACTTCAGCAAAATACTACCACCTAACGGTTTGGGCCCAGGGCCAGATAAAGTGGGCCAAGGTGGCCTAAAAACCCTCCACTTATGACGTCACTCACAAAAAACCCGCAACCCCCGAGCAAAAAATTTTTTTTCGAGTGGAGATTAGAAGACTTGCCAAGTCTTTTAAGCCTTTGAACAGCTCTCTACCGCTTTCGGCACCAGAGTTATGCTCACACAAATCCACGTGCAATCTGTTTTTTCTTTGTGGTGCAAAATCGTTGAAACCTACCGAATGCGAGAGTTAATCTGTGGGCTCAGTTGGATGAGAAATTCATCTCAAAACAAGAACATGTTTATCAGTCAAAAATTATGTAACCTCAAGTTATTTGGAATGACACACTGAAGAAATACTTGCTGGTAAATAAGCTTACTTTACAGTGTATGCTTCTTTACTTTCATACATAATTTTGGCTCAATAGATAAAAACCAAATTTTTCCAATCATCTTTGATGCCTGCTAATAAAGATCAGACTTTTGGTACCAATCCATGACTAAAACATTCTTATTTACACACCTTGTATCATTACAACTTATAAATGAGCTTTAAGCAAATGAATTGCATTAAACGAGGACGAGCTTGAAATTTGTTAGTCTTTTTGTAAATTTTTCATAAAAACAACTTACTTTAGACATGGCACTCCATGTTTAATGAATTCTCTAGCACCACGGCAGTCAATAGTCTCATCAATGACATGACAAGTAACATTTCCTTCTTCTACCTCGCTGTAGCGATACTTCTTTTCTTTCTAGAAACAAGAACTTCAACCTCAACCAGATGTAGCAGAATGACGTAAGGGAGAAAAAACAAGCTTATACCATACCGTGGGTTCACAGCCAGTTAGTTTCTGATGAGTTGCTGTGATATTCTTCACAGGAAAACTTGGTTCATCACATGTAATGAATTCTTCTGGCCTTTAAAAGATACACACTTTTTACTTCAATGGACACCATTACAAAAGTTACCTAAAATTTCACTACTAATTTTCAAAAAAATTTCTTACTACTTTTCAACAATCTAGTCAGAAACTCAACAGAAAAGTCAGTCTAGAAAACATCAAAAGACGGTGTCCCCCATGCACACATACCTACACAACAGCTACAATACACCCATCCACCATGCTTTGTGGAAAACAGGGATCACATACTGTCATAGGACGATGTGACACAAGGGGACAATGCAGCTGGGGCAATGTATGCCTTATCCACATGACCATTGATACAAGCACTCAACAGTGAAACTGCAAATGAAGTGAAACAGATATGGTATGCAGGCAATAGCTCTGCAATTGGATCACTAGCAGTTGTGAATAACTGGAGGGAATAACTAAAGACCAAGGTACTAGACTTTGGGTACTGCCCAAAACCTGCAAAGACCATCCTCTTAACACATTGTGTGCTGAGCAGTCTGCTCATGTCTCGTACCGTAATATGCAAAGCGGTGAACCATAGGTGCTAACATTATAAGAAAGTTAATTTGTACCTCCTGAACTGGTGTCCTTTTCGGACTTTAGCAACGTCATTGTGACGTATTACAGCGTAGCAACTGTAGCTCCCTAATTCATAGATCCTACTTGAAGAACACTTTGCTAAATCGTTTCCAAACAAATTTGTTGAAAACAGGGTACCATTTTTCATACAACAGTTTTTTCACAGCAAATTTTTAGAATAAACTTCGTAAATTATCGCTTTGTTTACCTGGAGTGCAGGCTAATGATGAATTGTAATATGCCAAATAAAACAATGAAATTTAAGACGCTAAAGCCAACAAGCAATTGCGGTATGACACATGAAAAGGAAGTAAATCACACATGTTTCAGGGAGTGATATTCGTTGAAACATGGCATCATGCAAAGTCAAACCCCACATGCAGTATAGCGTTTGCCATGCCTTCTGGACAATTTGCACCTTCGCTGAGGCCCCTTTGTTCGGGATGTTGCTGGAATGACGCTCAGCACTCATACTATTCATTTTTGAACATAGAAATACACACTGTTTAACACGAAAAACGAAAGTATTAGTCAAACAGCACAAAAATAACCACAAGAGCTTAACCGTACAGGGCTAACTGTGAAGCAACCATGTTGGATTTCAATGTGAAACGAGTTTCTGAGCACTGATTCATGGTAAACACCATGTATTCTTGCAGGTTGCTCCTTCACTTATATCTTTATTCTCTGAGTTGTGCAACGCTCTTTCAACAAATAAAAAAGGCATTGCAAGTGCATCAGACCAGCCATGAATCACCTGCGTGATCAATGCGAATTGTAGATGAACGCCTTGGTGGCACTTTTGAAGTGTGTTTTATGATGTAGGTTTACTCCCTTATGCACGCCATGGACATGTGCGTAATGACGCGCATTGTCGCTCCCATGCATGCAATGTGTCAACACTTTGGTGTCTGGCTGTATTCGGGGATTTTCGGAAAAAAAAGCCGAAACACACGTGACTTTATGAGGGAATTTCTCCGCTCCTGTTCGGGTTACCGACCTGGTCAAAGCGTCAAAAGTCGCGGAAAGGCTTCTAGTCTCCACTCAAAAAAAATTTTTTTGCTTGGGGAATGCGGTTTTTCTGTGAGTGTCATCATAAGTGGAGGACTTTTAGGCCACCTTGGCCCACTTTACCTGGCCCTGGGCGCCAACCATTAGGTGGTGGTATTTGGCTGAAGTTTTTACTGGAAACTAGGCCACAATCCGAGTCTTTTGATACTTTGGATGACCTGCTGGGGTTTCGGGTTCAAAAGTTATGATGTAAGTTA
>JGI24158J21664_10011965_pt1 | contig 11514 bp, 7 predicted proteins | sample Ectturendosymbi3_FD_21664 | JGI IMG/M metagenome (IMG submission 21664)
GCATGATGGAGAAAAATCAGAGTGTTGGCAAGGGCCACACTAAATGGCTTGGCGGGCCGGGTTGTGGCCCGCGGGCCGCCTGTTGCACACGCCTGTTCTAGTACAACTCAGTCAACGCTTGTCTAAACAGCAAAATTTCGTAAGTCAACCGATGTTATTTACTTTATTTGTTGTAGATAGCAGAAGCAATCAATTTCTGCGACATAACAGGTTTTAAGAGGTTTGGCTCATTTGGACTCGTGCAACAGCTTCTTTGAATTGGCGTGACGGTCTTATTTCCGATCACCCATTTAGCTAGCGACTGCTTTGAAGTTGCTGTTTATATCTGAGATTTCTGCATGAAATGGTAAACATAGAAAGTGCGAGCACGATGTACGGTTCAGTTAGGTCTGTATCTCAGCAATGTAAGCCATGTTTTTGCAGCTCAACAGATGTAGAAAGGCAATGTTCTTAGAAATATATGAACATAATTGTTACCCTAAATTTTTTTCACCTGTTGATTACCATACCAAATGTTGGACTGTCGACATTGCTTGTGAAACACAGCTGTGTTTTTATATTCAGCTTCATTGGATCATGGGAACTACGACATTTAAGGTTTTTCAGAAATTATTGTGTTGAAAAGCACCAGCTAAAAGCTTTTCTTTCAGTTTACGAGTACTGGGAAATTTCGAACGCGACGACAGGTTTTGATTACATGTTAATGCCTGAAACAGCAAAGCAAAAGACGGCATAGCTCTGCGCATATGAAAGTGATTTCTACAGTTATTAGCGTAAGAACAAAACAGGAAAAGTTTTATCGTGCTGAAATAAATACGAAACAATCGTTTGAAACCTGCCCTGGGCGTACATTTTTATTGACTTCTAACTTTTCGTACAATCGGATTTTGTTTTGGTAGGTATCGCATATTCTTGTAAATGCTGCCAGGCAGCATTTTTAAACTCTTCCAATTAAAATTATTATTTCTTGGAATATTTTAAATTTCGGCTAAGGTTGAGCTTTAGCCCAGTATGCAAGCTGGAAGAAATACGGTCTGCAAGACCGTTTAAAACAGCTAACATGGAGATGAATCGTTGACTGCTCAGACCATGGTTCCGAAATGGGTCGTCGCAATGCCCCGGTGCGTCGCTATGAAATTACAAGGGTGTCGCAAGCTTGCATCCACCTTCACTAACAAGATCTTGGAAATTAAAAAACTGCTCAAACCCAAGCGATATACGTGTAAATGAGTCTGCGAGAGGTTAAAGACATTTTTTGATATGCTACGTCGCAACAAGCAATTAAGCTGATGAATCGCGTTAAACACCAATCCGTGAATATTTTTATGCTGTGCTCCACCGTTTGATTTTATGCATAAGATTAGTGCTTCGCCCATCGGGTGCTTACACAAGTTAGAAACCACTGGCATAGAATAAACACTTACCTGTTCTCTATTTCATTGCGCAAATCAGATGAGGGTATTCTGCACATAAGTGAAACTTAGCTCCAGCATATGCTTTTTTATACGCTCAACTGGTACTAAAAAAGATGGAATTGTTAAAGCCAGCGAGCGTTTCAATACCTTACTCAACAGTGGTCTTCAGCAACGATTTAAAAGGCAGCAAGGACCAAATTAAGCTTACACGATATAAAAATAGAAAAAGAAAATGAAAAGAGCATGACAGCGGCAAATCTACTAGGTCTTCTAGAGCAAGGAAGCCGTAAGGTACACATCATTTTGCTACAAATAAAACCAATTTAATGTCAAAAAAATCAGGCAATTTTTCATACACAGATTGTAATTGCTTTTATGAAACGTTTCCATGCAGTGACCAGTATTCCCTCTAACGTGCGCAACTGCACAAGCCCGCAGCACCACCAGACCATTTGCACAATGAAATCTCATTCTCGCGCACTTCCAACATTCCAAATTTAATATTCTATATGTATCGCATGGCCTTTTTACGGCTTGGAACACTGCACTGGTTGTGTGTCTGCATGGTTGCGCAATTGCATCCGCTCAGGGCGCAACAAAACAAGCATTTGCTCAGTGCAGAATTTTCTTAGAGAGAACACTGGCAGTGACCGATATGGATGTTAATTTCATAGTCCTGCACTTGGCGCTTTGCAAGTCCCTTTTATGACCGCGTTTGTAGAAGTACTACTAGGCTATGACAGTTTTATAAAGTCGCCTTTTAATTCGAACTTGTTTGAATTTCAATATTTGGAAGTTGCGTCTGTTTTCACTCACGTATTTTTGTCCGGTTCGGATGAAAGTAAATTAGGCCATACGACTGGGTAATTTTTTATTTATCTCCGGCGGCCCAGAGAGCTTATGTTCCAAAGTATGGATTATTCCATAAATTAACAAGCACATACCAACGATTATACAGACATCCTACGATTTTGGACTGCATTAGCATCAAAGTGCTTCCCGACCCTGACTCCGGCGTGATTGAAACTGCTGTTGAATCATTTTAAAAATAAATCTTTACTAAAGCCAGATTAAGAGGTTCTTTAGACTGCTGTATATGCAGTAATTATAGGTCAGGAAAGTTCGTGTCCAATACTTTAAAGTTTTAGCACTGTCGAATAAAACCATATTGGCTCGACTGTGGTTTATGTTGTTATTTTACCAATTTGAGGAATACTATTAGATAAACTATTAGCTAAATTAGTTAAACAATAACATTTTTTCTAATTTGAATAGCAACCTAAAATGTAGAAAATAAATTTTCCACTGTCTTCTTTTTTCACCCTCAACGAAACCATGACATGCAGATTTGAAAATAAGTTTTTTACCTAAAACATTTTTATGTGGGAGAACAATAAAATTCAACACAAAATAGAACATTAACCTATGAAAAGAGGATAAAAATCAGTTTTTGAGAAAGGCGTGGATACACAAAAAGCTTCATGTAACAAAGCAGGCTACATCGTTTACTGATAGCCGATATGCAATCAGGACTAGGTGGCTCACTTGGTCCCGTCTTAGTGTGACGCTAGTAGAACTATTAGAGTTTGTTGAAAATCGTGGGGTATTTCGAGTCCTGCAAGAGCCACTGCTCCCGCGACCTCCCCAGAGGAAAAGCGGTTATGAAGGTGAATGGATGAGTCGACACGCCGACATGTACTTGAACAGCAGAAACAAAACCCGAAAACAAGTTTAGTTAAGAAAATCTCTTATGTGTGTAAGAACCACTATTTCAAATTTCACAACAACTGAGACCTTTGATCTGGTACCACGTTTATTTGAGACCTTTTCATTTGAAACCATGTTCATTTGAGACCTGTTCATTTGAAACCACATTCATTCGAGACCTGTTCATTTGAGACGTGTTTGTTTGAGACCATGGTCATTTTAAATCATGTTTAGATGCAGTTTTTTGGTTTTCTGTGAATCACATTTTTACGATATACCTTCACTTTTTTGGGATGGCTTGAAGTTTCACAAGGTTGGCGTGCGGTTGAATTTCCCAAAATGACTGTCTTTGGAATCCAATACGACGCACGCTGCATTGTATATGCAGTTATGTTTTGAAAACCTAGCAGAGGCCAGAAAAATGCACCATGCCTCGGGTTTCAAATGAATGTGGTCTTAAGTGAACGTGGTCTCCAATGGACAAATGAATGCTGATCTCAAATGAACGAGTCTCAAACGAACAGGTATCATATATTAATGTGTTCTCAAATCAATAGTTACAGGCTCTAGCTTTGCAGCCGGCTGTTTGAGGAATCTCCTGCCTGGTTCTACTCCCATCTCCTTGCAATTATTCAAGCTTGTACTTACCATTCAGCAATATTTGTAAAGCCACAGCAGTGACCCACACCAAGCGAATCGATAGCAATTTATTGCGTAAGGAAACTAGTTTCGTCTGTTACAATCTTCAGTCCTGCGCAAAAGTTGACATATGAAACAAAAAGAAAAATTACTAGCTGTTGCTAAGATCAAAACTCAAGATTACAAAAATTGAAGAATTCAAAAATTGAGCACAATTGCAACTCCCCTCTAAACACAGCTACAACACTGTTCAACGAAGACAGGTCGCAACGGCCATTCGGCACCTCTGATTGACAAAAATACTCTCCGCGTTTAGGACAAAAAATACTCTCCTCGTCTCAGTGTGTAATTTTTTCTTTTTGTTTCATATGTCGACTTTTGCGCAGGACTGAAGATGTGTAACACACGAAACTGGTTTCCTTACACAATAAATTGCGATCGATTCGCTTGGTGTGGGTCACTGCTGTGGCTTTACAAATATTGCTGTGTTCTCAAATCATATCATCTAAGCTCTTTGCACACCTACAAAAGCGCATAGTCATAATTAAATGAAAAGTGTTTTGCTTATTTCAACAAGAAATCGGCCGAAGTTACAACAGGCAGGATTTATGTCTTTTCAATTGCATTTGTTTTGAGCATGCTTTTGAAATGTACCTCAGACTTTTGGGTGGTAGTTAAGAAAAAAACATGAGTTTAGCGCTTGGTGTCATGCAATGGATTGTTTCCAGTAAACGGCAGAATGCATTTCTGATTTACTGATACGCAGACTGGTGAAAGATGGACTTGGGAGGTATTCTGATACAATTTGCTGTTGAATCCGTTTTGCGTTGCAACCCATTTGCAAGGGAGAAATTGGGATATTACATGACGTTATCTTTAAGATGCAGACAAAATGTCATAAAACAGCATTTGTGCATTTCTGTGCAAATATTTGCAATGATATGCTTTCACTTACGTCAGCAAGAAGTTTTTACCACAGTTAACAAGTCTTTTTAATGCTTGTACTCGATGAAAAAAAGACATTTTAAACTTTTCAAATCATACGTTCTAAGTCAAGCAGAAAAAGCTAGTCACTGGTGTGATCCTGCAAGTGATAACGAGCTCTTTAAGTTCGTCCCAGAAACTGTGGCAACATAAGCAGGGCACACAAAAAGCACTAAAACTTTCAACGATTGTTCTTTTTACTGTGTTTGTAGTCGTTTGAGGTCTGGTGCGTTGAAAAGGCTGCACATTGTCTACGACAGACACTTCGCTACAAGATAATCTTTCAAGCATGTACGCAATCAGGAAGCCAAAGTATGATGAAAATGACGCAAAGATATTTGTGGAATCAAACTACGGTTTTAAAGTTGAATCAGTCGATACATTAGCTGGATTCGATGATCAGAATTTTAAAATTTGCACAAGGAACCATGAAAACAGTTCCGAAACATTTACCCTCAAGATAATCAACGCTGTGGAATCGAGCGATGAAGGTATACAGTAGAATTTGGTTAATAAATCCACGTTGGTCCAACCAATTGTGTATGTAATAAGGAGTGGTTGTAATCAGTAATAGGGCAATAGGGAAGGCGAACGAGGCGGTCGCCCTAGGGGCAGTGGCGTAGCCGGCCCAAAATTTTGGATGGACAAAAAATTGTTGGAGGCCCAAAATATTTCATTTTAGGCGAGCAACAGTATTTTGTTTGGGATGCCGCATCTCAAAGCACAAAGTGACTAGATATGTTAAAAGTTTGGGGGTGGACAAGCAGGGTTGCGATGCCGGAGGTAAAATATCCGACACCAACTCCGGCCTACCCAAAATTTCCGACTTCGACTCCCGACTCTCACTCCTTAACATAAAGGGAATGAAATTTGGCTGTTAAAATCAATGGAAATCGTGGTGCACAGCGACTCCGGCTCCCAGTGTTGTTAGGAATTCGACACCGACTCCACTTAAAAATCTCCGACTCCTTACGACTCCGACTCCGGCTCCGGGTCCGACTTCGCAACCCTGGTGGCCATGACCCCTGGCTACGCCTATGGTCAGAGGGTCCCTCAACAACTTTAATGTGTAGACAAAGAACAATTGAAATCAAAAGACAGCAAGTAATTTACAATGTGAAATGGACTTTCACGCAGAAGCAACTTCCCAGACAAAATGAAAAAATTTGACTTGTTTTCAGGGAATAAAGTCTGTGCATAGTAAGTGTAAAATACAGGGGCCCATTTTTTGATATAACGTAAACAAATATAGGGGCCATGGGCCCCATTTTTAAGACCACTGCACACATGAAATCTCACAAATTTCACAATTGAAATGTGAAACAAATTTAATTCTTTTATCCACTTAGTACCACACAGGCCAGTAACTGGGGGGGCGAAGTGGAGGCTCCTAGAAAAATCCCCCCCCCTGGAAAAATGAGTTTGACATAGTTTTAAACTATTATAAATAGTTTTAAAAATTTGGGCCCCACTCTTCGCCCCCTGGTGTCCCAAGCTGGTTCCGGGCTGGTTCTACATCTACCTTTAGAAGTGGCAATGTTTTGGGGCCCATGTCTGAGTGTTTGCCTCGGGCCCTTAAATTCTAATATTTCCCTATGGTTGTAATAACCGGTTATCCTAAAACTGCAACAAAACAACCCCTACGAGGTAAAAATGTAACCAACGTACAATATTATGTACTGTATCTAATCAAAATGAATAAATGTGTTGTACTGCATTTTTCAACACATAAAAATCTGTGCAATGAGGTTTCTTTAGGTGGGAATGTCTTTCGGAGATGGCCATCTGCTTCTGCTTTCATAGCATTATATACTATTTTGGACGAAAATAGACCAGAAAAACTCAGTTACAGTATTATATCGGTACTGTCGTTCATAATAAGTCACGATTTGTACACCGAAAAGAACAATTCATCTGCATAAAGAATCGAATGTGGATGCAGCAAACGGTGGCTGGTTGTATTAACCGGAAGTTTCATACCACAGCGAATGAATAGAAAAATTCCCTCAAAAGCAATTTTGCTAATTTCCTTCCAGCAAAATTTTTAACATAGTGATACACTGTGTGCGCTGTTTGATCAAACTTACTCAGATTTTGTTCACTTAACCTATGATCGATTTTGTTTTATTTTTTATTTTTGTTTTTTTAGTTAAATCACATTTTGGTAGTACGTCAGAGTTTTGCTCCGTGAGTTGACTTGTACAAAACTTTTAAAGCAAACATTGCCACGTTTTTTGATACAGAAAGATTTCAATTCCAAACAGAAGTTCTTGAATTCTTATCTGGTTGCGGGTTTCCGGTTCCAAGGCCAGTAGAAAGCGTCAGTGGGACAAGTTTGCCGACTACGAGTTCAGGTAAAGCGTAGTGTCGTGGAAAACATTCTCTACTTGTTTTCCCATCAACTGAAATTTAATTGCTACCTGTCTCTGGTCTTGTTTCTGCGATGCTTTAGCTTCATTCACTTCAGGCATTGACGGCTCCACGCAAACCTGTGGCGTAGCAGATCTTTCGCTTCAGGCATGAACGACTACACAAATCTGAAGCAGATCTTTCGCTTCAGGCACTGACGGCTCTTCAAACCGCATCATGATGATCACGTACATACCAGGAACAACATTTGATGGTGCATTATGTTTGAACGAAGCTGATTTCTGTCATCTTGTCCATAGCATTGCAAGCATGGTGGCATCGATGAACCTCGCCCTTCAGGTATGATCCACATTATATTGCAATTGTTTTGAAATAAAATTCCAACAAATACATTGGAACATTCGGAAAATGTATGCACGTGTAAGATACGCGATCATAAAAGTTAGTGACTATGCATGCCTAACACCAGGGGTGGGGAACCTGTGGCCCGCGTGAACATTTGATATGGCCCGCATCACAATTTTCGTTACCCAATTTAGAGTACAAAATCGCGTCAAAACCAAGCTTCATGACAAGCAGATACTTGGATAGTACAGTTTGTCAAGAGAATCCCTTAACTCATAATTAGATAAAGGTTGAAATTTTTGATTTAGTCAATTGTTTTTGCTGCCCGCCAGCCATAGTCAGGCCCGTAACCAGGGGGGGCAAAACTACCCTAGAAAATTTTTCGCCCCCCCTGAAAAAATGTGTTGGACCTAGTTCAAAAACATTGAACATAGATCAAAAAATTTGGGCCCCTCTCGGAAAACTCTTCTCCCCTCCTGGTGTCCCAAGCTGGTTACGGGCCTGGCGATAGTCCACCATTTATGCGGCCCGTAACAGAAAATGGGTTCTCCACCCCTGCCTTACACTAAGACTATCGCTGAGGCAACTACTTCAACCGCTGATTTAGACATAATAGTCTTGCTGTAATCAGTTAAAAGTTACATCGAGATTTTGTGACATGAAAAATCAACTTGCTTTGATGAACATACTTCGTTAACTTCATCTAATGTCCAAGTCCCTAAAACCTACGGAAATAACTTAATTTTTTTAAGTTGGCGATGTACAGTATGGCCATTTTGTCGTCCACTGTTTTGTCACATCAGTGTTGTGAAATATACTTCATCTCTCTTACAGTAGCAAAGCCTTTATGAGACATGGCTACCAAAAATTACTGAAATCGCCCCCCTTAACCGAACTGCCTGGATCCGCCCCTGCTCTCATGCAAACACACAGCGTCTCCCACATTATGCGACAAAGCGGAACAAAACTAAAAGCTAACCACGTTTTGACCATCGTGTGATGCCTGCAATGCATGATGTGGCTCAAAACATATCAAGCCATTATTTCATTTGGCAGGCGGGCAACATCAAACAGTGGGACCCATCCACAAGTATGTGGTCAATGTACAACAGTACTCTTGAGATGATGGCTCCTAGACTGCGGTCCGTAAAGGATGTTTGCTTGCGGTTGCTTTGCAAAGAAACCTTCGAATCCTTTGAGACCCACGTTCTTTCAAAGCTTGATCAACTGAGAGAAGGTAAACGAAGTTGCTTTGACATCGAAAAATAATAATTATTATTGGTGGACTTTTCAAGACAATCACTTTCAAGCCAAGGTCAATGGACTTATCAGTTCATCCTGTCGACGACCGTAAATGAACAAGTATACCCAGTTCGTGGGATAACCTTGAGTAATTTTAGAACAGAATATTAGGCGGAACGCTCAAGACGGAACTTTTTGTTCAAATATTACTTACGTCATATAGCTAAAAGGTCAAAGTGTAAAAGTGTTAAGCCTCGACATGTGGAATGAACAGATCAAATACTGACTACTCATAACAGAAAAATTCTGATACAGCAAAAAGCCTGCTGGTATGCCAAATACACAGATATGAACATTAAAGGCCTTTACTACACCGAAAACTTGCCTGCAGCAGTGCGGTCACATGTAGTTCCCACTAAATATTCGTAAGCAACTGGAGCGGCGGTCATTCGGCGGTACGAGAAAAAAATGGCCCTAAAACGCTCGTAAATCCTATCTGATGCACCACCAAGGGCGTACACAAGGGGGGGTTGGGGTTAAAACTCCCCCTTGGGCTTGATATTTTACAAAAAACTTTATTACCTGCGCAAAGGGGATTATTTGTTTTCGCATACCTTTTGCTTGTAAATTTGTGGATTTAATGCAAATTTCAAGGAACATTACAAATTGGAAATAAGTAATAATTAGGTTTTGGTGGGAATCTGGATTATCGTCTCCGTCCAGAAACCATCTCACCACTTTTTGCAGACCTTTCGCCCATTATGCATGTTTAAGATTGTGTTCCGCGATTGTTCACTTTATCCAAGACAATTGTCTTTAGTATGTCTGCTGTGGCTGATCAGCGCAAACTTCGCCAAAACGTTGGTTTGGAAAACATGAAGCTGCGATCTCCAACCATCTCCATGATCATACAGACCATGTGTCTGTGAGGTAGCAGTCGCAGCCGCTTGCAGGTGAGGCAGCGGTGCCATACAGTGTCATAGGTTTCTATGAGATCGACAAACACAGCTCCGGCCTTCTTCTTAGCCGAAAAGCTATCCTCGATGTCCTATGTCAGCAAGGTGACCTGATCTAACCGTCTACCTCCCGTGTCGAAAAGTGGACGATTAGTTCGACACGAGCGGGGGACACACAGAAGAGATATAGGGCGATAGCTCTTTGGGTTCCCCAACTGCTTTTCCGGCTTAGGGATCGCAACTATTATTGCTCTTCTCCAGAACTTGGCCCATGCAGGAAGTGAGGAAATCGCAAAACCAAGATTTGAGAGCCGACCCGGCGTGGACTATAAACTCCGGGAAGATAGAAATCCGGACCCGGAGGCTTTCCCGGCCTGTGGACGGCAGCAAGCTCCTCTGGCATGAAAGGGCAAGAGACACTGTTTCCCTCAGGTGTTCAGACCTTCCGTAGGTGGGACAGCTCCTGGTTGACGAACCTGGTGGACTCGCGTCTCGCAGTCGTGTGAGGTTATCGTATACTAGCGGCTTATTGAAAGGACGCAACAACACCACTACGATTATAGTTCAGCCCACAACGTGCGATATGAGTCATCGCAAAAATTACGTTTTAGCACGTTCAGCAACCCTGCTGAATTTATGTAAGAGGGGAGGAATGAAAAGTTCCAAAATGCGAAAAGGAAGGAATGTATCAAAAAAGGTTGGGAACCACTGGGCTAGAGGTATGAAAAACCTATATTTCAAACGTATGTCTGCAAAGGGTTAAACAGATGCTGCATGTTACAAAGCTGCTGACATGTTTCGTGAAAGATTTTATTTATACATTTAGAATAAACTCTGATAAAGACGTGTCTTAAAAAGATTTGAAAAAGTGTTTGACTTAATACAGTTTAGACTTTAGTTTTTGAATGGGGATACACTGATACAAAAGGTTTGAATCAGCGTGAAAAATGTTTTTTCCTTTAGTTTTTTTGGAAAATGTTTCGGTGCTTGCAATTCTGTTAAGTTTAGGCCGATTAACCAATTAAGTTTGGTTAGTTTGTAATTTTAAGAAAAATAATCTAGTGACGAACTCGCCACACAGATTCTTTCAATCGCGTTGTTCTCCATTTGAAATAGACCGATCATGTTTGTGTACCGTGACATCTCATGGTAACTTTGTGAAAAGTTGACCTTAAACTTTGCAGTGGTTATTGTTGGTTCATCTGCTACACAACCGACTTTCAAACATCTGAAACTTTAAAGGAAAGAAATTTGTAAATGAAAGCATGAAAGTCTTATTTTTGATAAGTAGTCAGGAAAGCTGGGAGACCGCAGACAGTGCTCTAACAATGTCTGCATATCTGTTATGTTCGTAGGAATCATTCACGATGACTTGAACGCCCAAAACATCATAGTGTTGCAAAAGAACCGAACGGCAAATGATGAAACAACTGCAACACAGAAATCGAAAGCTGGATCCGGCTTACCATCTCTCGAAATTTCAGGTAATAGTTTTCTTTCAAACAGCTCCAAGCATCGTTGTAACTGAGTACAATCATTGAAAAACTAATCTGATCAGTGGCGGATCCAGACCAGACGTTTGGGGGGGGCAGTCAAATTGGGGGGCGCCAAAAATGTCTTCACTTGCTGAAATACCAAAGGTTGTCTGCGACACTCGTTGTGTGCCACACAAAAGAGGTTATCTTTTGTAGGTCAAAAAGTGACTATTTTTGTTGGTCGAGCTATGCTAATTTTAAGGGACACAGTTTGAAAAGCGCTTTATATCATTAATTCAGAAAACGTTTGAAACGGGTCTCAAACAGTGGGCCTCATTTTTCACAAGCTACACAGATCTCGTATATCTACAAAATGTATTT
>JGI24158J21664_10011966_pt1 | contig 11514 bp, 7 predicted proteins | sample Ectturendosymbi3_FD_21664 | JGI IMG/M metagenome (IMG submission 21664)
ATGCAACACCAAATGGGAAATAGATAATACCAAACGTCGCCTTTTATTTTTCTGTGGTGCTTAGCATTGTACAATGTATATTTCCTACAGCGGTTGTATAATTACGACAAATGTAAACACTCATAAAAGCGTAGTCATGGTCTCGCCTGGCTGTTTTCTAGAGGGTTGTGTTCGCAAAGATCGCGGTACAGCAGCCATAGAGCATAGCGTGTCCGCTTCGGCTAGTTCTAGTGCTTCAAAGTTTTTCGTCATGGTGCATCTCATCATTGCGTGAACACGATGCGGGCCATGGGCGTCGAAATGATTTTTTCCAGGAAGGGCAATAACGGAATTTTGCAGATATAGTTAAAACAATAGCCATAAAGATTTATCCAGAGAGGGCCAAAAGTGGTGGAATTTCATTTTACCCTCTCGAAACTGAGAAACATTTTCCTTGCTAAAACTGTTGAGCAAATGTCAAAATCCAGGGGGGTGACGCCCCCCTACCCCCTGCTCCCGACAACCACACGTGGGGACCAATCGCTTCGCAATTTCTGAACAAGACAGAGCAGGGTAAGAGAACTCTTAAAATTTGGTTACATAACAAAACTTCATCGATTCTCTTTCGCTAAAAACTGAGCTCTGCACCGCAGTCTGCAGAATGATGAAACGTAAATACAATCGCGATTCGTATTATTTTGGCAAACTCTTCAAGGAGACTTTATTTTATGTCGCATCCTCTCCTTTCTACTCTCCGGTAAAGCTCCATGTTTTGACTACACAGGTACAAGTACGAAAAACAAATCTCCCTAGTTTTTGCTTTTCTATAGTGGGTACACCACCACGTTCAAACTCGAATCAAGCAGCCTCTTTTCAGGTATTCGAACCACGAACTGCAGCAAAATCCGATTCAGACCGGTCCAAACCGGTCTAGCACCCTCGCCAATACCTCGTTGACCAGCTATAGCATACCCTGGAACTGCGCCGAATGTCAACACTTTGGATGCGGTCGAATCGTTTTACCCTTCGGCAGGCAGTTTTCTTTCAAATTCCTCTTTTCAACTCAAGTAAAAAGGGCAATACGATCTAGCGGAGACTATGTTGACTTCTGTTTCCAAAACGCGTTCACTGGCATTTGTTACCAGCAGACCTGACTTCGTCCACGCTTAACAGGGCTTGAATACGGAGCAGTAAGTGAACAGCGCAAAAACGCGACAGTGCGTGACAGAGAAGAAAAAGTGATGGTCAGAACATTCAACGTCCTAAGATATTCCGTGCTAGTCTCTGTGGCTGTTCAGTAAAAACTCAAAAGTTACACATGCAACCATTACTAGCAATAATCAAGCGTTGACATTTTGAGAAGTAAAAATAGACAGTCGTTTCACTCGCAATCAAACTTACAAAATTTTTCAGACACCGAAGAAATGTTTGCTTCGCTCGTCGTCGCGTTGTTTGAAACTGTTTCGTTTGTCCTCGGTCAGGGGCGGATCCAGCCAGTGACGTCAGGGAAGGGGGGGGTTCAATAATTTTTGGCAGTAAAGTCACATTACGGGTTCACTACTGTAAGAGAGATGAAGTATACTTCTCAACAGTGCTGTGACAAAACAATGGACGGCGACATGGCCTTACAACGAGACATTTCCAACATGACGGACTTATTCGGAATTGTTTTTGATACGTTGTTTTCCGAATTTTACAGTGGCCAAAATATACGCGCCATGCAGCATTGCCAGAGAATCGGGAGTGGTGCGCAAAACATGAAAAAACGTTATTTCAACCAAAGTACGACAGCGCCGCCCAGCCGGTGATGCAGTCACAGGGAAGGTCGCAGAGAAACGTTCCCTGGGGCTGCGTCGATGTTTTTCAACCGGGATTCCGCCGGAGGAAAACAAAATTGCCTGGGGCGAAATCCGTAACCACAGTTCTGTGCGGTTGTAGCAAAATAGACCCTTGGATCACTGCACAGGGTTCCATGAGCGACGCAAACATTTACGGAAGTTTCCGCTGCAGCAAAAAGGTTGAAAAACAATGTCGTAGAGAAACATCGTCCACAACTATTTCGAAGAACGAAAATGCAGCTGCCTTCCTCTTCTGCGTGTAACTAACCTGCCATCCTTTTTCACGTTTTCTTTCGCGTCTCTCACCGCAAACGAAAAAAAACGCACGTGCTTCGGCAAAGCACAAGCAGCAGCAAGTCCCGTAAACGAAGTTACTTTATTCCAGCACCGGAAGGAAAAAAAGACAGTTTAGTGCGACGGCGAACTGCGAGCGACAACTCGAAGGCGGCGGAGGTTGCAACGGAAAGCGGATCGCGCTCCGTCCCGCGATCGCTGGGCGATCGGTTGTTGAAGCGTTCGCTTCTGACGGGGAATGTCACAAACGCGGATTGTCCGCGTCACAAACACGGATTGTCAGTGCAATGCGCCGGTTGTCGACCGCGAGTAATGTAGTTCAAATACAGACGGCTGAAGACTTTGAAGCGGTGACGGTAATGGAGCATTGCTTTGCAAATTTTTAGGTGAGCGCTGCTGTGATCGTCCAAGGACGGTGGCGCTCACGTGAAAATAGCTCCCCCGACTTCACCACAACACGAAGGGGTTACGTTGGGCGGGTTTCAGCAGGAAATTTGGCACAGGCTGGGTTCGGCAGCGGCGTCGCACGCGGTTCACGAACAATCGACGTGCACCAGAGACGGGAACTCGGTTAACGAGAGAGGCAACTTGTAGCGGAAAGGCTCGCTGGTCACACGAAGGCAATTGACGGCATGCGCCGGTAGGTTTAAGGCAAACGGCGCGGTAAACGAACCGTGGAGGTTAACACCACAGGGGGGTTGGCACTCCGAGAATGATCAGGTCGCACCAGAAAAGATCAAGAGACGGGGGACAGCATTGGCGCTGACCACAGGGTCAACTTGTAACAACCCGGGGCAAAACTGGGCCAAGTTTTTTTTTTATTAAACTTTTCCACTTTTCAAATAAATCTACCGGCCTTTAAAAAACATACTAAGCGACAATTGTCACCTTGATGTAAGCAACAAGTGTCACCTCGATGTAAGCGACAATCGCCACGTTGGCTATCTCGATGTGTTTTTGACCCGATTTAAACCGATGGCTAAAAAATTACCCACCCTAAGAAGACTAAGTGTCTTCACTGTACATTCCCGAGTTTCGCATCACACTTCGCCAAATTTCTAGTGATAACGCACAGCGCAGCAGTGTAGGTCAGGCCCGCAACCAAGAAGGGGCAAACCGGACAAGTACCTGCCCCGAATCTTCAAAAAACATTTTTAAAGCGCCAAAAATATTTGTTTTTACTTCAAACAACAAGTTACAATCATTTTGTCCTCTCCCCATCAGCTGGTTGCGGCCTTGGTGCTGCGGAAGCAAGAAGTCATTGGCTCGTCGGGAAGCAAAAAAAACAAAAAATTGAACAACACTCATTGCCAGCGATACGAGCGCGACGAACTTTTCAAAAAAATCGAAACACAGTAACAAGGATCATGTCGGCTCGGATCACGCACAACCAACCAATCGCGCTTTGCAGCAAGACAAAGGCTTTAAGACCACGGTGGCCACAATAGGATTGGAAAGACGCTTCTGCGGTCCTTACGAACAGACCAGAAACACACGCGCACATTGATTCGGCCAGAAGTTGGGGGGTTGCCGGCGACTCTGGGGTTCGCGAAAAAAGAAATAGGTCATTGTCGACGTTCCACAAAAAGAGTAATTTCAATAGGAGAAAGGACGCGCTACGCGTCGGTCACGTCATAACCGGTCTCGTACAGCTCTTTCAGGGAATGCCCCATGACGTGTTCGAGCAGTTCGGCCTCGGGGCCCGGACGCTGTGCTGCCGGGTCGTCGCGAGGGTCTGCGACCGGAACCGGGACCGAGAAGCCGCACACCTTGCACACGTGCATCTTGCGGATCAGCTTCACCTCGACGTGGACGTCGACGCAGTTTCGGAAAGCCTCGGGTGTTTTCGCCTGCAATTGGAAAACCACGGGAATTTTCGGCTGCGATTGAGAACCGTTCGCGAGCGCCGTACTGATGCACTGGCAAAGTCACGCATTTAAGCATCAAAAATAAAGTAACAATAGCAAAGACGTACACACAGAGTCATGGTTTGATAAAAACAAATTTACAAAACCCGTCCACCCACGCAAATTATTCGGGCAAATGCAAAGCTAGTGCTTAGTAAGAAATTCTGCGACGCTCCGTCTTGGTTGCTGGTCTATCGCACACTTCGCACAAGAGCGGCGAAACTGCGCAAACAGTCACAACTTGAGCTGTATTTTAGTACTTTTGCTTCCTCAGCTACAAATTTCGGCAGTTCAAACGAAACAAAGCTTGAGAGGGTGCATATTATTACCAGACCTTTCTCCAACAACGAAAATTTGCAACTTTTTTAGGTGAACACTGCGTGCGTTATACAGTAAATCAGTTCAACGACTTGTGATACCTTGTGCCAGTCAAAATTCACTCCTGCCATGGGAAAATCGGCACCGCAACTGGGCCTTCGTGAAAACAGTGCTGGAGTACACCTCTTTTGAACTCGAAGCATCCGGCAAGAGGCATACATTTACAGCACACCACCTAGGTACTTACAAGCATCGACAAAGCACCTCTAAATCTTCAAAATATCGATATACGAGCAGTTTGATTTGTCAAGGAAACCTGGACGGGTTTTGACGAGAGGTTGCAGTAAACAAATGTTTTTCTTCATTGTGCTGCTGAAGCTACTTGTGAGACGTGTAATACTACACATTCGCAACGCTTCAGAGGCACAAGAGTTCAATGCGAGCACATTGCACACGCTGTTAGCGCTGACAAAAGCGACTCTTCACAAGCAAAGACAGGAAATTATCTCGCCGCGAAGTGGCGCCGGAGGGTCGCAGTGCTCGAGTCTCTCTCTCTCTATGACATAGTGATCAAACAATGACTCAGCTTTGCGTCAGACTACTTTGGACAGACAGAGACTCTCCAAAATTCAACAACCCGAATCAACGAACATGATTTTATCGTCGCTCTGAAGTGCGCAAACATCTGTCGGCCAATCCCACGCACCGTTCCAACTTTGAACAATCAAAAATACTGCGAAGCATCGCCCGTAAAGAGGAACTTCTACTCGAGTCTCTCCAGCAGTGGTTGTAAGCTTTTTTCAATAGCGCCCCATTGTAGCAACCCACTATTGCCCAACGAACCCCCATCTAATAATCGAACAAAGCAAACGTAATACCGCTGTGTACACAAAATGTTTATTTGTGGTCCCTCGATGAACGGTTCACGACCCCTCTAGGGGTCGCGACCCGAGGTTGGAAACCAATGCTCTAGATTACAAGAACACCGACCATATCTCAATGGTTGGTTCATCTATGCCCTTGTTACTTACATAATGGTCTCTATGAGGTAATACAACACGAATGCTTTCAAACTGCATCTCTACTTTTCTGTTTCACTGTTTTGTTCTGTCAATCTTTGTAGTGATGGCTTACGACTACGGTAAGCTGAAACGTTGAATAAAATGTTTTCTAAATTTGTGGCTACACCAATCACATTTGGATCTACAGCAACTCCGTGCATTGCTTAACAAAATGACTCATCTGTTTGCCAGGTGCTGCGTTGAGTTAAACCGAGTGTTGCTTGCGCATCATGGTCGGTCCAAACAACGCAACTACTGTAGATTTGGGTGTGTCATATGGCAGCCATGGCGCAACACTATGACGCACATCCGCTAACGGCATGAACGCCACAGCAAAACTGTTTGCTTCGTGGAGACACGTCATTGGCGCCGCACAACGAGGCATAGACGTCGGTGACGTGGATGAAGTGCTTCATGCAACAATGAAACGTTGCAGTTACCAGCGACGTGGCAGTGCAAACAATTGGCTTGGAAGCTCGATTGTAACGTCACAAATACAGCTGACGTAGCTGATTGAGAAGCTTTGCGCTGGCAGCTCATATAAATTCCAATTAACAGTCTTTCAATTACAGTCTACGATGGAGATTCGGGCAACGGGCTGTTTGATAACACAGCAATAATGCTGGCAAACATATGAGCAGAGCAAGCACAGAGAAGGGTCGTGCAATTGACTCGATTCTGAAGAAACCGTCGAAAAACAGCCAAAATTAGCCCTTCATGAAAAATACTTCATGAAAAAATAATATTATCGAAAAAGAAAAGATCCAAATATGCTTCTCGTAGATTTGACGTAAACCTGCTTTGAGAATACTGCAAAAAAAATTAGTAAAGATTTCGGTTGCTAAGCAAAAGTTAGCAGGAAACAAGGTTGTACAAAAATTGTCGAAAAGTTTTTAAACAAAGGCAACCCAAAAATTTTTGAAAAGTTCTTGAACAAAAAAAGCCCGTATGTTCCGGTCGCTACCGGAAAACACATTAACGAATGGCATATTTTAACACATATTATGTAATCGGAATCATCTTTTATGTACAACGTCTACCTTGAGAGCCAGGAGGTCGGCACCGGATTTTCTGTCCAGTTTCATCAGCACCGTTTCGTCGCGCATCGCCGCTTCCTGTGTGAGGTCGCAGCGGAAGTGAAGCGAATCGCCTTCGTTGGCGAACAGGCTGCTGGAACTGGAAGGTGCGCCAGCGGGATGACGCACGACGGGATGGACTTGGGATACCCTTTGAAAGAGATCAAAAACCGTAAAGCAACGTTTAGGGAATGACAAAAATTCTGAGCAAGTGTTCTACGATTTCTTTTTCGCACGATCTCACTCTTTCTATCGTGTTTCTCTGCATTTCTGGCACTCTGTTATGTACTCTCCGAGGACCATACACAGCGTTATCAAGTTTGCATTTTGACAAAGCAAGAAAAACGTGGTAAACAAACTCGAGAAGCCTTCCTTAGACAAAAACGCAAAACACGCTGTGCAGGCTGATATGCACAGTTGCTTCAATCATGCTGATTCTGAACTTTATAAACGCAAAGCCGGGTCAAAACTGCGCTGATGATGTGAGCGCCGTCCATCTTACTAAGTCCTTGGGAATGATTAAAAAAAGGACAGGCGTTCGTGCAGTGCATTGTTTTGCTGCTCTGGACAAAACACTCGGTGGCCCACAACTGCGGAAGCCTAGGAGCAAAACCACCAAGTCCGAGCAAAGTTTGTTGATTCGTGGAAACAGTTGCCTTATTGTTCTTTTCAGCGATGTCGGTTATTTCATTCAGCGGCATGCGCTAAAGTCAATGACAAGAAAGTTAAAATGAAATAACCCAGCAAGCAGACCTGCAAGCCAGTGCCGTTACTTAAAACGAAAAACGCGTTGCTGCGTGACGAAACGAAAAACAGACAGACCGTGGCGTCTGCATTTTTCAAATTGTGAAAACCAAACATTTACGTGATGCAATCACGTCTGAGCCGCATGAAAACCTACGCCGGTTTGGTTACATAGGGACACAACTCGTGCTAGTGGGTTTTTACAGTTCGGGGATATCAGCACGCAGTCAGGCAAAACGACGTTGTTGCCAGGTGACGGCAGCAAACCAAGATAAAAAACGTAATCACACGAAACAACCTTCGGATTTCGACTCACTTCTTCGGGTCACGGCAAAACCCAACCATATAAGCCGAAGCCGTGTTTCCTTTAGTAGGCTACAGCACAGCGCGCGACGTCACTCGCAGAAAGCACACTCGCCACACGCTTGAGGTGAATGACAGGAGTCAGTGACGGGGCACCCGGTTGCGTTGTTTTAATATGAACGCAAAGCTCTTGCGATTTATCAAGCTCAGGGCACTGCCGTTCCGGAAAAGCTACATACGTTGCTATGACACCATTAATTATCAACACCGTTTTTTATGAAGACAGTGCTCGTTAGCAACCATCATCAACACTTTTTTAATGTATTTTCAGATGCCATGTGCAAATCTCTTGGTTTGCTGCGACTTATACGAAATGCTGAAGAGAACTAAGGGTCACTTCGAACTGAACGGTGTAAACTGCCGTCCGCTTGCTGGTGCGGCAATTCACAAATTGCAATAGTCGTAAACAAGAGCAACAAATTTCTGCTGAACGGAAATTTCAAAAAAACGAACCGTTTCTGTCTATTCTACTTAATTGTTAAGAGCTGCCGTACGACGTCCACTTTCTAGGGCGAAATGTACATATTCTATGGCAGGGGTGACGAACATGCTGCCCGCAAAAGAATTTCGTGTGGCCCGCGAAGCATTCAGGCGAGACCAGCAGTCTTGAACTTTCGCATTCAGGCGAGACCAGCAGCCTTGAACTTTCTTTGACCCGCTTTTTATCTTCTTTTTCGTTTTTAACAGGTTTCATAGTATGACTAAAAAGTTGTGCGGCCCGCTTGCTCAGCGGTAACTGACAAAGTGGCCCGCGATAACAAACAGGTTCGTCACCACTGATCTGTGGGAACCGCGACGTTTTACATCATAAGAGCTTTTCCTTCGTTGAAACAGGGCTTCTTTCAAAAGATACTGGCGCTATTTACTTTGCACAAAGGTCTTCAACCAAACGCCCGTATCAAAGTCTATCACTGGCAGGGACATGCAACGAAGGCGCATATAACTTCATTAGCTTTGGCAACAGAAAATTTATCTGCTGCGCACGAAGGGATGGATGGTCGGATACTGCGCAGGTCGGCCGGCGTGATATGTTACAAACCATCAACGCGCGACTGCGCAACAAGGCGCTACGTCATCGGTCGATCAGCATCGACAGGTTCGTTGACTGACACGAGGTCTCACCCTGACCTCACCCTGCCCGCTGGGAATCGAAGCCTATCAAGGGATCACACGTGGCTCGGGTGGCAAGGCAACGCTGGCTAATTGTCTTGACGACCAGTCAGTCACGTGACGCGACTCTGCGACCTTCAAAAGCGGGCCCGACTGATGTGTCTACTAATATAGCAGCGGAAACCTGCGCGTTGCAGGATCGAGGTCGACCTGTGGGTCACCACATCAGCAAGTCGTCAATCGCAGTAACCAGCATCTACATCCCGCATTATGCAAATGCGCAGGATCTGTATCGCGGCACGTCAACTCGCACCATGGCACGAGACGGAGCATAGAGTGCTGATTGCAGGAGCGCGCGCGTTCAGTTTACAAAGCAGCAACGTGTAGAGACCTGAAATCTCTGTCGTCTTTCCGGGATGGATTGGCAGAAAGGGCCATCGCTCTTGACTTCAACCCACGGTTATTAAAAGGGTGACGTCGCCGCGACATCAACAGTAATTAAAGCCGCGCGAATGGACGCAAGAAAAAAATTAACACTGACTTCAGTGCAATTTTTTTTTAATCTTCAACGAAAGTTAATAGTTCAATGGCAAGTTGGCTTGCCACCAATAGCGACAATACCGGAAGCTGTTGACAACGATCGGAAGATAAAACCATTCGAAACCACCTTCGCCTACTGGGGCTGTAGCCACGGGGAGGGGCATCCGGGGTAGTGCCCCCCAAATTGCGTGGCGAGAAAAAAAATTTTCAAACATTTAATACAAACAAACCTTCCCGAAAAAATTACTCCCCCCAACCTTAAAACCTGGCTACGGTTCTGACTAGGCCAGACCAGAGCGCGTTAATATATTCACTGCCTAAACTTTCTACAAGACACTGCGCCGTCGCTGATAAAGGACAAGAACCAAGATGCTAACCTTGAACTCAACGCCGGATCGGACGAGCACTTGCTGCCGGTCAACTGGGTCTTGGCCGGCAATTGGGGGCCTGGCCCGTGCTGCTGTCTGCGCTTCAGCAATGCCGGTTGTGACGCAGTGACTTGAGCGGAAGTGACCGCGTTGTGACGCTTCACGAAATCTTTTTCCGTCTCGTTGAGCAAAGGTGACACCGGAAGCTTGGCGGCGGGAGCTTGCGAGAGAGGAGGGAGGTGCGGGTTGTGGGGAGTGAGTCGTGGTCCCGGGCCTGGCGGCATGTCGTCCGACTCGGACGAGCTGGACTTTCGGCGCGAGCGCTTTCGCTTCGCGAAGCGTTCGTCGACCTCTCCCCCCACTTCGTTCGATTTGCAACGTTTGCGTGCGGGTGGGGCATGACCCAACTTCACCCGGAGCTTCTTTCGTGCGTCGGAATCTGCCAATGAAATATTCTGTGTAAAAACAAACATCCCAAAGATTCCACAAAGCAAATATTCTATATAATAAGGAATATCCCAAAAGCGCTAACGTACTAGAAGAAAAAAATATTCTTCGGCAGCGCTGTTTCGCGCTAATTCGCTCGTTTGGTGAACATCGCTATATTGCTTATTACGCGTCAGCACAAGGTGTTGGTGTTGCATGTTACATGTTACACAAGGAAGTGTCAACTTCACGGTCAGTTTCTGTGATTACTCCAATGACGGAATATCCACCATTCAACATTCATTCGCTGAACGTCAGGCTCAACAGACGCCATTTTTTATTCCGGTCTGTTCATGGAAAGTGACTTGTTTTTAACTGGAATTCTTCAAGATGTTGTCATCAACTTAGCATTAACGTTTCAGGCTGTTTGCTGAACTATATATAGTCTTCTTCTAAAAGATGATGATCATGTGAATGGCAAAAAGGCAGTCGAGTAACTCTGAGAAAACACATATCTGACCAAACGCCCGAGGACATGACATTTTGCAATTATCCGCCAGTCTTCTGCAATCATTGGAAAGAAGTTTTCTGAACGCATTTCTGTACTTGAGTCAAGCCTCAAGCAACGCCTTGCTGATTGCGGAATCTGGAAGCTTGCTAACAACACAATTTCTGATCTGAAATCAAAACTCACTGTTGTCAAGAAAGCAGAGCCGTGTGAAAGGTTGTTGGCCTCCCCCCAAAAAAATCCAGATGGAGCCAAAAAATCCAGATGGATCCAGATAATATCAGCAAGCATTTAGGCAGATGCGTGCTTTTTCGAGCAGTTGCGAATTAGCCCCTTGAGCAGCGCTATTTCAAAACCTAACCAAGCTAAACTAACACTGTACAACTTAGTACAGGGGCGGATCCAAGGGGGCGATCGTCCCCCATAAAACGTATGAAAGTAACTTTATTCGCCATGTTTTATACAATTCAGAAAACAACATTGGCGATTAAAGACCATTTTTTCGTCCATTGTTTTGTCACAGCAGTGTTGTGAAGTAGCCTATACTTGATCTCTCTTACTGTAGAGAAGCCCTTATGAGATTTGACTACCAAATATTACTGGAATCGCCCCCCCCTAAAATTACTGTCTGGGTCCGCCCCTGACTTAGGAGAAAATAACTTCAATGAACTGCCAATACAAAATAAGTGAAAACTAACTTTATTACTTGTTAGTTGCTATCACCAATAAAGCGAAACAAACATCTCTTCTTGTGATGTGATAGGAAATTATTTATGATGTAATTTACCTGTTTGGTGTAGTTGCCGCACTTGCATCAACTGTACGACAGGGGTGTGCAGCCTGCAACCTGCGGCCCAAATGCAATACAACAAAGTGCATTTTTACGCCGGTCACTAGTACTAGACAGCCTGTGTGAAACGAAGGCGCGGTCCGCGGTCTAATCTGTTTAATTGCGTTTGGCCCTTCAGTAATAAAGGTTGCA
>JGI24158J21664_10011967_pt1 | contig 11514 bp, 9 predicted proteins | sample Ectturendosymbi3_FD_21664 | JGI IMG/M metagenome (IMG submission 21664)
AACAATTATTCAACAAAAATTCCAAGGTATCACACATGAAAACAAAGAAATCAGCAACAAGAAAATTTACAATACAGCTCCAGGATGTTTAAAGGATGAAAACGGTGAAATGCTTTTTGAGGAGGAAGACATGATAGGGAGATGGAAGAAATATATTACTGGAGGAAGACATGATAGGGAGATGGAAGAAATATATTACTGGAGGAAGACATGATAGGAAGATGGAAGAAATATATTACTGAAATTTGTGGCAATCCTGATCGGGGATCCCAACCTTTCAATTTGAAGAACCCTTGACTGGACCTACCATATTGAAAAGCGAACTCATACATGCAGTGTAACGCAGTTGGGTCTGATAAAATTTCAACCGAAGTAATTAAAGGTCTCGATAAAGTTGGAAGCGATATCTTGTATGAAATGTTGAATGAAGTTTACAAAACAGCAGGGTTGTGGAGTCGGAGCTGGAGTCGTAAGGAGTCGGAGGTTTTTGGGTGGAGTCGGAGTCGGATTCCTAACAACACTGGGAGCCGCAGTCGGATTTTTTTGTCCGACTCCGACTCCGGATGTCCAACTGGATCAGTTTTTACATCACACTCCTAAATTGGGTATTCCTGTTGAAATGGTTGAATTTCTTTTGAAACTTTTATTGAAACAGATAATTCTTGCTGTGCACCACGATTTCCATTGATTTTAACATCCGACTTTCATTCCCTTTATGTTAAGGAGTCGAAGTCGGAAACAGGGCCGGTTTTAAGCCGATTTGACCGATTTCTTCTAATCGGGCCCCGCGCTCCGTCCACTTACCTTAAGCAAACTTACACTTTCTATCGAAGCTGCTTGTGTATAGTGCCGGCACGGGACCCAGTGCTTTTTAAGTTGCTTTGAGAGACCAAAACGGTTCTCACATTTTTCCAGCGGTCTCTCAAAATGCAGTATAAACTCGTTTTACTGCCACCATCAAAGTACACCAAAGATTTACTTTACAATCATCTCGGTATTCAGATAAAGCAGTTGCGGTCTCTCACAATGTCTTTGCTATCAGCAAGGTCAAAATTCATGAAAAGCCATGGTGGGGTCCACAGTATTTTGTAAGCGTGGGATCCGTTGCCAACGAAAATCCAAGTGAACTGCGCAGTTTTTAACGGCCTTATCAAAATTCTATAGCAAGAATGGTCGTTGTCTTCAGTGGTGTGTAGCCAAGTTTTTTCACTAGCACCTCGATCGTTAAGGCAGAAAGGGCTTAAATTTTGAAGCTGTTTTCTGTCTCATTTATAAAAGCGCTTCGTATTTGGCAGGTCAGGTTTCAATAGTTGCTGCAAAATACGTTTCGATGGTTGCTGAATGTTAATATTTCAATATTTACTACTAGCCTTCTGAAGGGAACGTTTTGTTTGTAATTCCAAATGTGTGCTGCTTAATGTTTTAATAGCGTTGTTCATGCTCCCTCTCAGAGATTTGAGGAGGCAACCTATCATCAGAGGCAACCATCTGAGAATATTGGCGAAGACTTTCGAAATATAGCTAGTTTCAATTATGAATGATTATTTCAGGTGTGCAAAAAATAACGGTTCCTTAAAAACGTAACAGAAAATTACTAACAGTGAAGCCATTTGCAAAGTAACAGAAGTGACAATTTGGTTCAAGTGAAGTAAGCCTCATGATGTTCTTGCGTTGAAAATTGCATCATAAAATACTACCGAAACAAGGGTTATGCCATCAATGTCACGGATTGGCGTCGTAATTTCTGAGATATAGCCTAACAAATTGAAATTTGCAAAAAGTCTGAAAAGTGGAATGACTTTCGCAGAAGTTTGCGGCTACTGCACTACTTGCTTGTTTTGAAAAATTAAAAAGTAGTTTTAAACTTATTGGGAGATCTACACTCATTTCATATTTCTTTAGTGTTAATTGAGAAAAGAATTTTTACCTTCTCCGGGATATTCAAAACCTGCTGTAATATGCGGTTTTTACTCTTTTATTGGTGCTCTATTACCTGTTTTTCACTGAAGCCATTTTCCTGGGATAAAATATATAGTGATAGGGAGGTGATTTGTTTTTGGCTTTAAAAAGTCGATTTACGGCTATTTATTTAATAATATATTTTGCCTGTAGCTAAGCTAAATATTATGAATCAACGGCCAAGAGACATAGTCCGGAAATAGTAAGTGGCAGCCAAGAGGCCTAAAGCTAAGGCAAAAATAGACCGAGGCAGAAAAAACGAAAGGTGCTTTGGACAAGTATTTCAACCACTGAGGGTATACCCTCAATGCCACACCACATTCAAGATGGCGACGACGTAAAGGCAGGCAGCCTGGTCATGTTACACCAGATAGTCAAAGTGGAAGTTTATGTACCGGAAGTGATACAAGTCTGTTCGTTTTGCTACTCATGTTGTTGCGTAGCATTTGCCACCAGGTTTCAAATCAAGCAGATAAATTCGATCTTCTGGCGATTATTTTTTTATTTTGCCGACGTTTCGCCCACCTATTCACGTAGACTTCCTCAGGGCATGACCTGGCTTCCTGAGGAAACCTGGTTGAAAAGGTGGGCGAAACGTCGGGCAGAATAAAATAATCGCCAGAAGATCGAATTTATCTGATTGAGTGATACAAGTTGTTTCGAAACAGTTGATTCTGGACAAAAAAGGAACCTCGTCGGATGTGTATCTGATGAGGCATGCGACCAAGAACACACAAATGTGGATGAAAAAATAATCCTGCTTCTTAGCCAGGTGTCATGGGTCGGAATGTTAGGGGCTTACCCTGGACTATTTAGCCCAAATAGGACCACCTACAATCACAATAGACGTTTTCGAAATGAGAGTGATAGGACACGGTTATCTAAGTTTCACTGCAAAAAATTACCATCAAATGGTGAAGCGGTAGGTCATCCATGGCTATTATTCCTGGGTTATCGTCTGCGTCCAGAAACCATCTCACCACTTTTGCAGACCTTTCTTCCACTACGCATGTTTAAGATTGTTTACCGCGATAGTTCACTTCATTCGAAACATTTTCTTAATTTTGTCTCCTAAGGCTGATCAGCGCAAGCGCCGACCGCATTGGGTACATTACCAGCTTCTGTAGCATGATAAAACTGTTGCACGAGCTCAAAAACAGCAGTTGCTAACACAGAAGCATTCAGGCATTTGATAAAGTCTCAGCAGGGAAAAAGGAAAACTAAAAATGTGCTGGACGTCTATACATAACAAAAAAATCGAAAAATTTCTTGCATACTTTATGGGCATTCTCAATTCTTGTGTAGTTTAGCAAGATTCGATCTTGCAAACCGGGATGTGCGTTAAGTAGTCCAGGTGCACACTTTCTCAGCTCCAGTGCTCGTATTCGAGAAGACATTTACGTAGGTAAATTGCTCTGACAAAGTGATGAGTCTGTTTTACTCCCCTGTTAAGCGCAGCCTGATATTTTTGCAGTTATGAACTGCTGTGTCGCAGCGTTGAGTTTATTTTCCTCCGATATCCTAACCTGGAGCGCTGATAGTTTATATTCAGTTCAATGACACGAATTAAGGGGAGTGCATGCAGAAGAACATGCATATTGTGTCAACAAATTTCGCGAAAACGTTGGTTTGGAAACATGAATATGACGTCAAAATGTGACGTCACAAACAGGGCACACCAAATATAAATGACCACCATATGCCACTGAATGAAACCCCCCATGAAAATTTTCTGCGTACGCCACTGGTTTGAGACATCTGGGTTATTGTCTAAATCCTCGCAATATATTGTGCAACGTCTTCCCTCCCACACGCAACGCGCTATAGACTTAAGCATACATCGCAGTGACAAGGAACGCACAAAAACATGAAAGAACACGAAGATATATACGTGGCGGTAGTAGTAAATTATACATTTGATGGCGCTAATACATTTACTTTGATGAAACACAAAGATAAAGGGCACACGCATGAATGACGCCATCATAATTATTATAATGTAGTGCTGCGATGACTTTCCAAGTACACCAACTTATAAAATGTACGGGAGGAGTGGATGGCTGCAAAGTACCAGTGGTCGTTTAGGCTGCAGACCTCCCAAGAACGAAGCTACTTTTCGTGTAACGGAACAGTTTATAGCAGTAAATAAACGTCTTTTGCTCTGAGTATGAAGTTTAATATGCGAAATGCGGTTATGCGGTTTATTGAAGCAAAATGGTTGCAGGCAAGGTCAAGCCACCAGAAGAAAATGGTTTAACGTTGTCACATTGAACATTTGCTATTTTCTAATATTTAAAAAATTCGTGAAAGCTATAGAGTAGCGGATCTTAACCTTTTCGGTCTAGTTTCCCACTACGGCCATTCACCAAATTTGAATTTCCCCCTCTGATCTTTTAGTGACGATGTTTTACGGAACACCGTTTAGCCAGTAGTGGCTATTAGCTCTGTGGTGTATAGGCTGCACATAATAGACCTAGCAATTTAAAGGATTTCACTCATTTACATCACATCAATCAGAAAAGTAAAGTGCTCATTTTAATGCTATTTTTGCGATTGCTTTCTCCTCGTAACATCTCGATGAGAGGATTAGGCTAATGGTGGAAAGCGCGCAGCACAAGTCATCCAAGTCCAGTTTGCTGCGAGCTGTGGCCTTAATAACAACAACAACAGCCAACTAAATTGCAGTAAAGCTGAAGATATTACTGCTGAAGTGAGCTGGAATTTAACATCGTTTGTCGTTTCGATGATTCTGCTCTTAATTGTATCTTTTAAAAGGGAAACTTATATCAACTTGTTGCAAGCTCTGTCGTTCCAAAACTATTTTAGCACAATCCAGGATGCATAGTTTCACTAGCGTTTCTGCAATGGTATGAGGCTTTCGCTTTAGCAGCGCAAAGTGCAACCACAGAATGCTTCAACGATGGAAAATTTTGCTTGGTGAAAGGCACCTCCTGCATCCAGCCTGACACATTTGAGACAACCTTCTTTAGACTTGGATCCTCAAATGACTTGCTGTCTTGCTCCTTTCGAGCACTGTACAAATGCTACTTGAGCTGTAATGGTTTTAAACAGCTGTTATCCGCAGCGTTTTCATGTACAACACACACTGCGGAGTATCCTCTCCATCTTTCTGGAGGCAAGTAAAGCCATACTTGATGTTGTCTTCCTTGTATTTTCGCTTATTAACCTTCGCAATCGACATTTTTGCACTACAGTAGGTGTCTCCGAAAAATAATGATTCGTTACAAAGTACGTTGGCATATTTCACCGCAAAAATGTACGTTCGAAGCGATTTTTCTCATTTCCTTATTAACCTAACTTGTTACAACATAACATAACCTAACCTAATGTTCACCGAAATCAAACTTCAGTTTAACCTTAATCAACTAAAATCAGCGTTTTTATATATCGTTTCTCGTAACAGTTAACCTGACTACCTATCTTTAGCGATCATGGCCACCTTTAACGACAGTGGTCGTTATTCGATTGCGACTTTGAATATTGTTCAACACTAAAAACGTAATAAATGCAAAACAATGCACTAGTTGGCAAGTAGGTGTTCGTTTAAAAAATAAATTTTGTGACTAAGAGCGTTTTGTGAACATCCACTTGGATTGCATCATCAGAAATCTAAAAAGGATAAGCAAAATGTCGACGTTGTCCCCCTTTTGATATTTCTGCGGACACCCATGGTAGCAAAGCACTGAACATTTCGTATAGCCCAAAATTAATTTCTTAATTTTAGGATACGCTATAAAAAATCCCGTTACGTGTAATCTTTTAATAGGACTTGTAACCTTATTAAAAGGTTCTACATTGAAATTGATGTCGGGAGAGCTGGTTGTGAGTATTTCTCTCAAATCAAAGGGCACGCACGATAAAAAAACACAGCATTGCATGTTTTCCGATGTTTAATTGGAAGCAAACATTGTCGAGTACCGGAAAGATAAAGTATACACAGTAGTGCAAATATATGTTAACACTCTTTTACTCATGCATATCACGAGTTGCCATAACAATACGGATACGTAAGTTACGAAGATTAGTAAATATTGCACGAGGTGGAATAAATATATATTGAATATCTGTATTGTTTCATCCATTTTCGTGATTACAAAACTTTCATTTTTCACTCATTTTACGTCGNAAGTGCAANCAATCTTTCCCTCAAGCAATTTGCTAAATGCAACAAAAATCGCTCTAGGCGNTCNACTGCCGAATGGTCTCCATTGTTTATTTTCTACATTTTACCACACAAGATACTGTCTGTGTNCCGGGGATCATCAAGCAACACTTATTCCAGTGAAGGGCAACACAAGCATTCAGGCAATCAATGTGCGCCATGGTCTGCTGTATGGACAGTTTATCCAAGATTTGTGACTACAGTCGATAAAAGGTAGCTTCAGACAATCTTTTGCAAATTGCTGAGTCAAAAAAATTTAACAAAGTTGAAGATTCTAACCACAATCTATATGGTTTTGATTTTTAACTGCGAATTGCAGCCATGCCTGGACAAAGCACTGTGTGCTTACAGAACTTCTTCAGAATTTATATTTTTTCAGAACTAAATTTAAGTAACATTCATTTCAAATTGGAACAGTTTGTTTTTGCAAATCATTCAACTAACGAAACCGCACATCGGCGCTTTGATTGACAGGTGGTTCTCACAGTCGCGGGTAATCGACAAATAAGCTTGTATTGTCTATAAATGTTTCAAATCACAGTGTTAACACTATTGCAGCATACATTGAGGTTGTTCTGCGTAGTAATCATACGATGAACTCCTTTCTCCGGCCATACTCTGACTTAGTCCAGCCTCTCTTCTGGCCGAAACTTCCAGCATTTTCATCGCCGAGTCGTCGAAACGCGCAACGGTTTTCGCAGCATCGTTGACATCCGGGTCATCTTTGACATCCGAGTTTCCGTCGTTAATGCATGTCGCACTTACAAGCAGTTGTTTGCTTTCGGAGCGAGGCAGGTTTATGACGTAACTCTGCGGAGCTATTTCCACCACCCTGCGCGTGACGTCATATAAAAACAGTNTGTCAAACACTAGNTTGAAGTAAATGACAGAAACAGTTTGAACGACTTATTTCTACTTGCAACAGTAACTTAGATTCACCTTTGTGAAATACAAGTGTACGAACAGTTGCATATCGTCATACACAATACACATATGCCTACCGGAAATTTCTGACCTCTGCAAAATTTCTCACCTATTTATTGTTTGTCAGTTATTTTGCTTCTCAGAGTGAAGGGATAGAGTTTGGCGTTTACTTTTTTGATATGTGTTGTGTAAATTAAAACTTTTTGGTTAGATGTCAGCAGATACCCACAGCAAGCTACGGTAGGGGAATAATCATAACCATTGGGAATATTGAAGTTAGTGTTAGACCTCAGTTATATTTCTTTTTCAAACCCTAACCCGAAACACTTACCTAGAAACACTTAAACACCAAACCCTGAGCCCTAATCATCAGTTTTCTCAGCGTATTTGATATGTTGAACATTGCACTGTGCATGCACACATGGCTTGAAGTCAGAAATTTCGGGCCAGATTCCAACAAGATGCAGCCCACCATACTGACAGGAACAAGATGCAGNCCACCATACTGACAGGAACAAGATGCAGCCCACCATACTGACAGGAACAAGATGCAGCCCACCATACTGACAGGAACAAGATGCAGCNCACCATACTGACAGGAACAAGATGCAGCCCACCATACTGACAGGAACAAGATGCAGCCCACCATACTGACAGGAACAAGATGCAGCCCACCATACTGACAGGAACAAGATGCAGCCCACCATACTGACAGGAATGCTCTTCACTCTGTTTACCCGGGTTCGAACCCCGTCTCAGTCGAACCCATTTGAACTTTTTCTGGTTGAGAAACGTCGAAGGACAATGTTTAGGGAAATAAACCTGAGAAAGTTCAGGAACTCGAGGCTGAGATAACTTGATTGATCAGGAGGATTCCATAAAGATGCGCCAACGGCTTATTGGGAATATTTAGCGGACGGAATCAACTCGTGGGTGGATTGAAACACAAGACATATCGGACATTTCATTCACTGCCGGAAGTGGCGCCGATGACGCAATTGAGTAATTACGAAACCGAAGTCTGGGGCTCAGAGCAGTCCTTAAGCCACAGGCTTCGGTATGATTTGATTTTTTCAGAAAAAAATCCCCAAAAAATGCCATCATTTGGTCAAAGCATTATAAAATGCAATAAAAATTAGATATTTAATAATGATGTAAAAACGTTACATTTTTGGGACACCCTGTAATTTGGGAGCGGATGGCGGTTTTATCGCTTTTTAGCGAAAATATCGTTAAAACCTCTGCATCATGTTTGTGATGTCATCTTTTTCTGTTTTTTTTTTGTTCTATCCAGAAACGTTGAAACTCACCATTCGGCAGTTACTCCGCTGATCACTGAAACTGTATTACTTGCGGCGAGATCAAATTGGTTGAAAATGAGCCACTCAGGCTGTTTCTTCGAGAATGTTCGATGGTTGGCACGAGTCACGTGCTTGCCGCGAATCACGTGATAGTTTCCTTCACCATCCGTGTTCCGCGCTATCTGCTGATCAAGAGCAGTCGTTTTAGCAAAGTCGGTGCCAATGTTCCATTCAATGTTGCAGCCTAATGTTTTTGAAATTCAAGGAAACTTCACTTGACTTGCACTTTCTTAAAAACATAAATAGAAATAGAATGATTCACAGAAAGTTGCTGAGTTATATTGATCGACGATTGTCAACATCTCTGCTTAAAATCTCTTAAAACCATGTAAAAAAACTTTATGTGCAACAATATTTTTGCGCAATGCCATCTTCATCAGGCAATACAGATCTACTTCCGGCAAAGCATTTTCATTTCGCTTAATTCCTTTCAAAATGCCGAAAATTCAACCCTTTGTTCCTTTCTTTATTTAGAACGTGTTTGCCATAAAATACATGTTTATTACGTCACAAACGTAAACAAGGGCGGGTCTTATTTATGCCATGGCCTATGTAGAAACAGTTATGCCTTTTCAGAAAGCCATTGGGAGAAAAGGTAACTATATACATGATAGGCAAATAATTATTATTGATCGTTGCATTACACCAAGACTTGGAGTAAAACGTAACTCCTGCACCTGAGTGAAGTAACCTGCCAGCAAAGCCTTCTTCACACTTGTCTCCAGGACTTCACAATCGATGACTGGTTCACTTATAGGAAGTTCCAGTTTCTCCATTATGCGAAGAAGTTCACCTCGTATCTTCTCAGCTTGCTTAAGACGTTGGTAATCAAGAAAATTTCTAACACACCAAGATTCGGATGACTTGTCTGAAATCAGCAACAAGTGTTAACGGCGTTACACGATAGTGCCGTTACATCAAAGAGTGTGAAGCTTACGGTTGACGAACTGATTGAAAATATTGAGGAGGGTGAAGTGGTCACCGGCGTCATGCTCCAAATCTTTGTGTCTTTTTACGACTTCCGAGATTCTTTCTGGGGGAACTACCAGACAGGNTGGGTAGACTTGAAGCATTGACACAATAGTCAAAATTTCCTTAAAAACAAACTTTTTACATTAGCAAGCCAGCGAGAACGTTAGCTAATCGCCAAGACTGAAAGCAATACATACGTTTTCGGTTTGTCTTTTTTGTGAAACATCAGTTTGTCGCTAAGAGTTATCTATAACTGACATGCTGCCGTTCTGGGAACGCCTATAGAGTGGTAGAAAGCGTTAACGTAACTTTTTGGAAGTGTTCAACCGTAAGCCAGAAAGTCTGCCAGCGTTTGCGCAGGTTCCAACAACAGAAGTACCAAGATCTGCCACGCTAGTCAAAGTTGAGGCGAATTTTTTTCTGAAAGGTAGCTATACAAAAAATAACAACCGCAGCTTCGTAATTTTTTGTTACAGTAAATAGGCGAATGCCTTTCCTCATTGGAAAATATTTTGAGGGGGCACTCCCCCTAGCGGTGGCCACCCAATTAAAAAAATATTTGCAGCAGCGATTTTGTTATGAGCCAAGTGACTTGTTGGATTTTTGGTTAATATACAGGTTAACTCCACAAAAATATGTCCTTTTCCTCCCACACATTGAAGCGAACCAAAATACGTGATGAAATCACTTACAGATGTTTTGGTAGTGGTCTTGGGTGGAAAAGAATATTCATCTACTTATCCTGTGAATATGATAAAAGCGAGATTTAGTGCTACGAAAAGATTTCGATAAACTCGTAGGTCTCAATAAAACCAATTGTTTTGGAAGAGCTTATCGGTGTCCATTAATACAAAGCATTTCATCAGCAGTTATTGCAGGTGAAATCACAGTACAAATAAAACACTTCGCATTGTTTTTATCTCTAACTTTTGCAGCTGCTATTGGATTCAGTCCCCGTTCATGGCAATGTTTCTCGCAGCATGTCAAACATTTCACAATTTATGTTTGCTGCCGTTAGGGTGTTGCTGTTGCGAAACTACTTTCTTACGTTTTTACATTTCAGCACATTGACAGTCGGTCTATTTTAGACTCAGAGGCAAAGGCAGGACGAGGTCGATTGATGAGAAATGAAACAATAATTATTTGTTAGTTGTTCACGTTTCTTGACAGTTAAGTTTTAAAAAATGGACATGGCAGTATTGCAGTTTTCATATCGCCGTTATGCTCGGAGCCGTTAGCGCTCTTCAAAGCAAAAAATCTGTTAATTTCAGTGCAAAGGTGAATCGTAATGATCAGGACAGGAAGAGAAACTGCAAAAGATTTTTGCAAATCCAGTGCATGTTTTCGCTCCAGTAACTGGTTGAACTATCACCATGTAACCTTTTTTTTTGTTTGTCCTGGGAAATAATTGTTATACTGTATCCTGTTTGCTTATGGCGCAAAGTCATGAAAAGTCTTTATTATGCCACCTGAACTTTGGGTTTATGTTCCTAGACTACTTTGAATTTTTTCCTACTTCTCATGAAAATAAGCATGTAAACTAGGTTGAAAATTTACTTCTAGCAAGTTACTTAATAACGGACATAATTACGTAACAATTCAATACTGCCAGCAGACTGAGTACTTCATCGTTTTGCTTTTGTGATGTAACAAACCAGGCTGACATTCTTTACAGCAGCATGTCATACGAACGGTTTCGTCAGGGTTGCATGTTTGCAGACCAACATATTTTGTTTTGCTGCAATAGCCTGTTTAGTTTGAAATGTATTTTGATCATTTTAGCAAGATATTGTGTCTTATTGTGTTGATAGCATCTAGAACGCAAACTTTCACTGAATGTGTTCAGGTTTCGTTAGTTTTATATCACCATTGTTAGTGGTGAGCTGTGTCTGGCCGTAGTTGCAAGTACTCAGCAGGCTCCTTCCACTATGTGTGTGATAAGCCTTGGACATACTTAAAAGCACTAGTGTTTCTGTAGGCTTTCGAGAAATCAGTTGACTGTGCTCTGCTTTCATCTTTTTGCGATGATTCAAACTTGCACATATCTTTATTCAAGTATGTACTTTCCACGATGGGTGTAAGCAAGGAATCGATCAGCAAATTTTTAATAGGAAA
>JGI24158J21664_10011968_pt1 | contig 11514 bp, 11 predicted proteins | sample Ectturendosymbi3_FD_21664 | JGI IMG/M metagenome (IMG submission 21664)
AAGCCAATATCTTTAGGAATACGGGTCCCCGGGGGCGGCAAGGTTAACAAACACGGAATCCGACGCACGGTCAGGGTTGAGTTCTTTGGAGCCGTAAGCAGAGAGGATCCGTGGACACCTGCTTTGGGGAGGCAGCGGTTTTAATTATTTTCCACCACGAACACTTCAGCACTTTCAATTCCGAAACCTCAACTTACTTAATGAGTTCCACAAAAATATATAACTTTACCGAAAGCTACCTCTTGTGTTAAACACGTGATGGAATGAACCTAATAAAGTCGAGAATTTATTTTGGAAGTGATCTGCGAAACCAGCATCTGTGTTAAATAAAATAATGTGTCGGGAAACATGTTTCGCCGTCAAGTTGACGAGTTCTGCAGCTCATAACATATTTTGCCGACAGGCAAGATATCTACGCAATAACGCAAGACGGACAGCCACATGGCTCAGAGGATATTCCGTTAATGTCATCTGAAAAAGACTTCACAAAATTTGTGAAATGAGCTGGTGCTTTTGAAAATAAACACTGGAAGTAACAGTTGGTGCTTTGGATTGGCCACGTCACTTTTCAACGCTATGTATCGATCAGCTTATTGCGTCACCCGCGTACGTCACTCGTGAACATCGCACCTCGATTCTTAGGAAGGTATGCTTGGCCACGCCGAGAGCGGACGCCATGGTGTCTCCTTCGAGCCACATGTGGAGCTTGGTGCTCCCCGACCACACCTCCATGCAGTTCAGCGCCGACTGACGAACTTGTGGCTGAAAAAGGTTATGGGCCGAGAAAATTTTATGAGAGGCGCCATTGTTGATAAAAGTTCGTTGCAGAACACAGGCGGTTGGTTGCAGGTTTTGCGCTCAAAAAATGAGGATCGTTAACTTTGACTACTACACAAACTTCAAGTTATTTCGTTCATTTGCGACAGTACGATGTAGCAAAGCGCCAATACAGCGCTGCGTCAAACAGTTTGGTTAAAAGCCCCCCGCCTTGTTTCTGGAATGCAACCTTCCCGCAAAACAAATCAGAGACAAAGTACTGCTTCGTTTGAAGGAAACTGTGCTAAATTAAACAAAAACATGCGTTGTTTGCAGGAGCAAAAAACACACGGACCCTATTGTTTGTACATGGCGTTCAGAGCGATTTGTTTGAAGACTGTAAAGCAACGTCAGGTTCTTTGAACGAGATCATGAGCGTAGCTGTTGGTGATCAACGAAGGGAAGGTTAGTAGAACGACAAAACTGCATGCGCACTGCTGCGATTAATGTCGAGATTTTCAACAATACTAATAATAATAATCAAAAAACTACTGCGTTTCGAAAACAAGCCATTTTGAACATGTCGGTGATTGAAGACATCAAGCATATACAAAGGGGAGCTCCTCTGGTGAAATGAAACGTATTGTATTCATTGGCAACGTTTACTGTCGAAACGATATTACATTTATCGACAATTTTTGGAATTACGAATTATCTGAATTTAAATTTTAAGAAAAAAAAATCAGCGTTTACTGTCGAAACGACCTTTTATTAAAAAAATTGTACATTTCAGACCTAAAAAAATAAGCGCATTAAATTTCACCCAAAACTTTTGAATTTAACCCCGATGTAGCACTTCGCTAGCCACGACGTGTGTATCACCTTGCTGTCAGCCAGCACTCCGATGAGTCCGGGCAGGAAAGTCTGCAGGTGTCTGCTGCAGTGCGGACCCAGTGCTTTGGCCAGCTGAGCGAGGATGTTGACTGTGGTCATCAGCTGCATGCGCCGAGAACAAATACACGGTTGGCAATGAAGTTTCAGGGCGTAGGTTGTAGCTTTGAAACAGACTAACACGTAGAAAAAAGCTTGCAGAACAAAACGAATCGAACAGTTAATCCAGTGGTTCCCAACGGGCGTGCCACTTGCAATACTCATGGGGGCCGTGAGTTAATATGTACAATTTTAAAATGTCATCAAACTTTAAAACAACTTGCTATGTGCTCGCCACTGACTGCCGCAAATTATATTTCTCTCCTGAAGGGTGTCGCAAGTCTTAAAAGGTCGGGAAACACTGAGTTTATCAGTGCTGCTCATTTTTAAAACAGAAGAACTTTGGTCACTGTGGTAACAAAATCCTCGTCAAACTTGTTACAAGTCCAAAAAATCCCAAAAACAACGTCACTAAACAAGAAAACCACTTATTGGCAGCAAAGCAAGTAGCTCGTCGACTCACGAGGATCTTATTGGAATCGGACAGGCGCGCTTTGAGCGCCCCGGGCAGGTCGGCCAAGGATGGTTCCACGAACTTGGCCTCGTTCAGGATATTGGTCAGGGTCTCGAGCGCCTCCTTCCTCTCTTTCCAATTCTTGTCGGACATTTGCGAGATGAGTGCGTCGGTGATCTTTGAACTGGGGCGGATAAAAATATGCTTCAATAACAACTATTTCGTTTTTCGTTTTCGTACTTTTTCGTACAAAACATCGCGTAGTTGAGAAGGCTGAAGCGTCAGGTTCGATGGGTGATCTACGTTTAACGTGCAGGTGTTTTAACGGAGACACAACAAATTGACTTTATTTACATTCTTTTGTTTTGTGGAAAACAGCGATATTCTCCTTGACAGCCTTGAACAGCGCAACTGAGTAACGAGCAGCACTGCATTTATTACGACCTACGGATAGGATGATGAGCCGCGAGGTAAGAGTTTTGACAGCGAAGTAAGAATAGCGGGAAACAACATAAGTTGCGGGGAAAAAAAACTTCGCGCCAACTATGAGCTGCAGTTCGCTGCGTACCTGATGTCTACCCTGGTAACCATGTCATCGAAGTTAATGGCTTCCTCCGGCTCATCATCATCTTCGTCCGATTCTTTATCAGCAGCTGACGCACTTTTCTTAATACCTCTTGTTGGGGCGGGAGGTCTCTGCCCTTTTGTCTGCAACGCAATTTCAAGTTTTGACGCAAACATCAACTTGCGGAAAACAGTAAAGGCAGATGAAGTAAGCGGTAAAGGACGCGCTATTTTATTTGAAGAAAAATAATTCTCTGCGATTCGTCTGTTGCAGAACTAACCCGGTTGCCGGGCTGTGAGTCGTCTTAGCTAGCAGTAAAGACTGTACACGTTCTACTGACCAGAGGTTAAATCTATATATATATATATATTTAGATTGGATGTTATATACGCAAAAATGGCAATACTAGATCCGCTTGTACGGCTAACAGCTTTCAAGTCTTCAACGATGGTGAAAGTAGTCACTTCAAATGTACAATGCATGCCGCAGCAGTCGACAGACAAAAGCTTTTATTATCGCAGTCAGCTCAAAGTTGCTGCTACAACGCAAACACTCTTGGCGCAGTTGCCTAGCAACCGGTCAAGCACGCTGCTAATGTACTTAGCAACCTAACGAGCTGAAAGGATTGTAATACAAAGTCCGAAAATCACTGAACAAGCCTTCCAACACATGTGCTGCTTCGTCAAGCAATTTAAAATACGGACAGAACATCAAGCAGTAACGTTACAAAAAGTGTAGCCGACGTTCACCCATATACCAGGGTCGAGCGACGGACAGACAGGCGAGCAGTTGATCTCCAGTAGCAACGCACTGTTGCTTCAGCGACTAACTTTTTTCGAATTGTGTTCACACCTTATGTTTCGCACAACCTTGAATGATTCGAGGTGAAAACGGTGTTCAATTCGTTACAAAACAGTCAAACCTAAGCGTCTTTCGAGGAAACCTTAACAGTAACATCCGCACTTATTTTTGATGTACCGGCTGCCAGCATCAGTTCCCTTAAAACTTATAACAAATCGGTCGAACTGTGCACAAGCGGTGTTGCCGTTTATTTGAGACGAGGCTGTGGCTGATCAAGTCCAAGTCGAAAACGAAATGATTCGTGCAGCATTGCCGACTAGGTGCGAAGCCACACTTACGGCGCGGGCGTGAATCAATGGTAAATTTTAAGAACAACTATTTGAAATTGTCAAAAGCAACGCATTTTCAATAGAACGAAATAGCAGCCTGTGCAGAGCGCCAGTGGCTGGTTGCGCGAAATTACCGGCAACAATCAGTGGCAGGCTCCTGGACACAAGTAACAATCCATTGCTTCGTTGCGCGGCGCACGAAACGCTAAATTACCGTAATTCCAAATCGACGCAGCGGCTAATTTTCGGATCACCCAATAAAACGGGTTGCGTGCGACCGGAAACCATCACTGGATCGCATCAACTAAACAGAGGTGGACACGGATCCGGAGTCGAATCCGGCAGGATTCGGCCTGCTTTTCCGGACCCGGAACCATTTGATATTTTCGAAAGTAGCAACAGTCTTGCTGAAGTAAAAACATTACTGAGTTTCGGTTGCATTGATTGTTGCCAGAGTCTGAACAGGAGTCGGATGTTCTCAAGTTTGAAAAAATTTCGGACCCGGATTAAAAAATTTTGGAACAGGAGAGGAGTCGGAAAATGCGACTCCGGCCACCTTTGCAACTAAACTCAACTTGATAAGGCAAGTTTGTTACAAGCTGTGAATCCGTGACTTGTGCATTGTATATTGAGTTCCAGCAAGGCATATAGCTTACATATGCACGACGAAGGAAGTTTATCCGGGGAGACTCTTTGACTTGGCTTTGACATAAAACTTACGCTGGTCGGAGCTTTTAAAATGATTTTTGAAAAAGTGGAAGATCCACCTTATGAAGTTCGTACCACGGACAGTAAAAAAGACTTTCATCGTGCAACAGAAAAACTACCGATTCTACATCGCTAACGCAATGATGAACGCTTCGCGCAAAGACAAAGGTAACTTATATGCACTCAGCACATCACGTTCACATGGCAGCGCTTTCTTGCCTCGAAGCCTTTCTCGGCAGCTTCGAGCATTTCTTTCGCAGAAACACCGCGACGCAAACAAAGCAGCCCCAGCACCAACCTTGGCCAGCTCTGCGTCGATCTGCTGCAGGAGCGCCGTCTTCTCGTTCTCGAAGAACATTCTCATCTTCTCGCCGATGTAGAGCGACAGGACGCCAATCATCGCCAGAGCGTTGCTCCGTACAGCCTGTCAACAGTTCGCACGTCGGTCAAAGACAGAGCTTGCGATGGATTGCAGTGAAACCTGAAACTCATTGTTGCAGGCCGCGGACGCCGGCTGGCCAACGTGGGCCAAGCGCCGAAACCAAGGTACTGACGCATTTGGTGTCTGGGCACGCACTGGAGGCGAGTGGAAGAAAACGGGAAGTTCATTTATCGGTTTGGCTGAGACCTCAAGGTCGATGCTCTAGTGCAGGGTATCCAACCATTCTCTGACCATGTACCCCTTCAGCAATTCGACAGATGAGCTTGTTCCCCTAATTTTTTTTATGACAAAACGGCTGAGTAAAATAACAAAATTCCACTGAATTTTTAATAAACTTGAGATTTTTAGAATTTTAAAGGTAGACTCAATTTTTACGTCTCAAAGTTAATTTGTTGCGTTGTACAATAAACGTATCCCATGAGATAAGCAAATGTACCCCCGGGGGTACATGTGCCACAAGTTGGGAACCCCTGCTCTAGTGTCACAGATGTACATTTGAAGTAAGCATTATCAAACAGGAACGGAACTAATGGATGACAAATTGGTCGCAATTTTGCCTGCTGAGAACAGCAAATTACATAGGCTGTGTGCTGTGCTTAAAATTGGCAACGCAAAGGAAGCAAAAGACTTTTCCTGACTAACTTGTCAACACTACCAACATATTGATATTGTTTGGCACGCTACCCGCCGCTACAGTACAAAAAGAGTGGTTGCAAACAACCGGATGGTGGATTTAGGCGCCAGAGTAGGAAGTTTGAACTTCCGGTGTGCGTGGGTAAGTTCAGTTTTTGCAGGACAACCTAATTATGACAAATTCACAAATTGGGCAAGCAGCAGCCATAATTTACAACCACGCGATTTTTTAAAACTTAAAGCGCATATTTTTGACAGAAATTGGCACGTGCTTGTGTTGTTCTNCGGGGAACAGGACAANCAGCACGATTTAAAGGGCTTTTTAAAANGCAACAGTATTTAAACGTGGGATTTCCGCAGGGCTTAAAAGTCGTATTNTATGCAGCTTANATCAACAAAGGCCTTCCGCCGAGCAATTATTCTTTCGGGCTTACTTTTCGGCGAGAAAGACTAAGCCATTGTTCGAACAATGNGGAAATCTCCGTCACAAAAACCACACAACGGCCTTATTCGATCTATCTTTCAATGGCCTGCCGGCGTCCGTTTCATAAACCTTGAAAAACGTCAACACGCGCTTGTGTGGGATACGGTGGGTGATGGGACATCATCAATAGCGTCATTAGATGCCACCGTTGTATTACGTCCGTCCACAATTGTATCCGTAACCGTCCATCAGAGGTTGGTTGCACGCTACCCACTGAGACCATGTCTAATAAGAACTTCTACGCGTACAGTTAGAGATGAAATTGGCGTATTCGGGAACGTGTGTGGTCTTGCTTGATTTGAACGGAATGGATTGCAAATTACCCGTTCTAATTTCTATCCCTGATATGCGGCAATCTGATCTCGCGATTATAAAGGAATGGGCAAAATTGTTACGATGGCTTTTCTCTTGTGATTGCGCATCTGGCAGTGGCAAGCGACTGAGTGGCGAGTAGTGCTTTTTGCACAGCCTCTACCACCAAGCAACACGGAGATTTTGGTTAATTGCTACAGAAACAAATCGTTGTTGCCGTATCGAGAAGTAACTCACTAAATCAGGAGTTCCTAATCTGGGGTACATTTGCCCTAGTGGTACATTTGCTTATGGGAAGTGGTGCATGTAGAGTTAGCAATAGAAAGGGAAAATATATTTATACATCATTTATTTCCAAATATTCCAAAATCTAAAAGTTCTATTAAAATTCAGTAGAATTTTGTTATTTTTCTCAGCCTTTTCGTTATATGAAGTTTTAGGGGAACATGGTCATCTGTCGAAATGCTGAATGGGTACATGGTCAGAGAAAGGTTGGGAATCCCTGGTCTAAGTGCTTCAAAATCGATATAACGTGCTACACGTTGGAAGGCGGCGCTTCAAAAACTAAAATCCTTGATTATGATAAGCCCGTGTGTATTTGCTCTTGGAAAGGCAATATCAGAGAGAGTAAGAATTTCACAAAATGAGATGGTCTGATTGCAGTATGCTCTGCTTCATGACACCGCAAGCAGCTAAACTGGATCAAAAACGAATCATAGTTCACGCTTGCGTAAGGCTGCTCACGACATCAAACGTGAAGTCACGCACCCAACAACTCGGCCCATATGCGAAGTGTGTTTGCCGTTCATCGACGCCGACTTCGCAAAACTACGTACTCGAAGATTGAAGACATGTTGCGAAATTCGGCATTCGGTTCATATTTAACCAAGGACCACGCTTAGACTTGCCCTTCTTTTTTAACCAATGACTGCGCCATGACTTGCCCTTCGGGGCCGCAAGAACGGGCCATCATACCCGCGCCTGCGTCGTCACTTAGTAATTGCTGAGTAGCATCCTGACGAATTCAGTGGAAGTACGCTTACGATGTTATGACGGGCACCTTTCAGCAAAACTGATTGGGTATCAATCAAAAATATAACAACACTTAACTTCCGATCAGAAACTGTTGCTTTTACAAAGCCCAGTAAAACATCAGAATAAACTACTTGACAGGTAAGAAACTTAAAGCATAACAAAAACTTGGAAACCTAAAGCAAAACATACTGTTTATTCATCAGATGTGCGCCGAAGTTCTCATAAATAACCGAGTGCGTGCCGCTTTTATAGAGCGGTGGAAGCCTCTTCAAGCTCATTCTGCGGCGTTTCATAAAAAGCTATTAATGCGCCAATACTAATTGCATAAAAAAATAACATGAATTTTGAAAGTCAACGCATGGCGAATTGTTAACCTAACCCAACGGCTGTGACGAAACAAACTAGTTTCTCAACGTCATTGTATATCGCGGCCCATCAATGTTTTTCCTTGCACAGCCACAACGGGGGGGTCGGTAAGACGAAAAAACAAAACGCGTTAAGGATGAAATGTGGGCCAATTGCAAGCATGCAGCAACGTGGCAAGTCGGGCAAGGTGGTTTGCATTTACAAGAAAGAAAGAGCGGCACGACTTGTTCGCCATTCAAGATGGCGCTTTCCATTTTCCATCGCGGGAACAAGATGGAAAAGTTTCGTAAGGTCAGTGTTGAGTGGCTTATGGTGCTCGAGGTGTTGGTAGCAGTACTTAAAACCTCGAGAGTGCGCGTTTCAGAATGGCCGTATAGAAAAATGTAGATAACAGTGATTAGCTCGCCGTGGTTCAGCAGAAAGACAGGAATTGAACGCTGTGTCAGTGCTGAGAGCGCAGCAAGGGAGATGCGCAGAAACTAAAATTAAAACCAGACACTGCTGCGAATGCTTCTGCCTGAACTCACTGGGGATTTGGTTCGTCGCAGGTTATTATTACAACGTGCTACGCGTTTGTTTTGTCTCAACTGGGTTGCTTAGCAACGGTCGTGATTTAGTTTAGAACGCATTGAACTCGAAAAAAGCAGTCACACAACGCGCAGGATAATTCTAGTACTTACAGGATTCGTGGCAGCCAGGGCTGATTTAATATTTTCAATCAGCAACTTCACGTTCAAGCCGCCGATTCCAAACTCTTTGGTGGCGCCGGCCAGCCACGACAGCAATTCGCTCTGGATCTTGGGATTTTTCTGGGTCATAGCTTGCGGCACGGCCTGTAATAAACATTTGTTTACATGAAATGCTGACTCATAAGAAATCATCACGTCCAGGCCGGAGAGCGAAAATGCATTTTGCTGCAAGCAAAATTTCGTCGCGAAAAAGAAACTTCGTGATTGCGGGATTTCACGTAAACTTACCACCATTTTCAAGTTAGCGCTTTACCGCAATAAGCAAAACAACACTGATACACGATTTCGCAATGGTGCGAAAGCGTTACAAGCGCACGTAAGCATGAATAAAACATTAGCGTCACCTGATCAACGACCCACGGAAAGCCGGCTGCTTCTGACGCGGCGGTGAGGGTGTTCTTGGCAGCGGCGCCGCACTTCACATCGCCCACTTTCTCGACGGTCCCAGGCAAGCAAACGCCAGCTGCAGTTCTGAGAATACAAGGAAAAGCTGTCAAGGTTTTCGTGTAACACTGACAGAAAAAATCAATGAGTTTTTTTTTTGACAACCGCTGCGAAAAAAAGAGATACGACGCGGAGAAGGCGAAAGTTTGGTCAGAAGAATGATCACCATCAATTATTTAACGATTAACCGAATCCGTGAACTTTGGGGCACCGCATGTCGACCACCAGTGCCTGAAGCAAAGTTATGACAACAGTGAGCCGTTAAAACAGACAATTTCGCGCTAACATCCCCCCCGTTGGGTGCGTTCTTGCAGGCGCAACTCCCCGAGAGTAAACAGATGGTTGACGCAAGAACGGGCACGAGTAACACGACGTCGACGTCACAGACCCTCAGCGAAAATCGATGATCAGGGGAATTAAAGTTCTTGGCGGCGCGAAATTTCCAGGCCTGACCTGCTGAATTTTCCATGCTCAGCTAAATATTGAATTAGCTTGAACTTTTCGTTGAGGCAGTTGAAGTTGTTGTCTTTCAGACCCGGTTTCAAGGTCAGGAACTTGACGAAGGCTTGACAGGGCAGTTCGCTTCGCTCGAGTAGTTTCACTTTCTGCAAAAAAACGCCAAATAAAACGCACCTGTCGTCTAAAAAAACACCAAATTAAACCCGCCTCCTAAACAACAGGAACGTTTCCAGCTGTACAGTTTCACAATTCAAATGCAAGATGAACCAATCTGATCGCAAAGCAGACGAAAAAGTAGTATTTTAGAAACAAAAACAAATGTTGCACTGATTTAAATTTGCAAACAGAAGTGTTACATTTCAACGTAAATAACGTGCACGGCCATAGCGGGTGACGCAAACAAAATAATAAGCAAAAAACAGGCATTACGCAGATAGACAGCAAATGGTCGAAGGTTGATGTTTGAACCACGCGAACGTTCATTGAAGACAACAAATCACGTGACGTGAAACAGAGGCGGGTGGGTAGCAACCTGCGATGCGGCCTGCACTCCCGCAAGTCTCTCCTTCCAGTTCATGTTGAGGATCTGAGCCTTTTCCTCGGCGCTTATTACTTTGAGGATCAGTTCATCCACGGCTTCCTCGCCGAGCTCAGCTTCGGCGGCAGGTTCGGCGCTCGCCGGTCTGAACAATAGTGCGGAGCGGAGGTGAACAAAGCCTCTGTCTCTTGAGCTTAGCAGTGGTCGCCACAGTAGACGTATCAATGGCCTTTGTCAACAGGGAGGCGAAAGGTGTGCCGTTACTGCAAACACAGGTTTTGTGTTTGCTGCATAACGCCCGGGCTGGCGCGCCTCGGAAGATTGCGTTTCTGGAACATTTTTCAATAGACACAAAACCTTTGCTCGCGTATTTTGAGAAGGACAAAGCAAAGGATATGACATGTGGAATTTTACAGCTCGGGAGATTTTTATAATTGACTTTTCATAGAACGATGCCAGGGTGAGAAAAATCACTGTGGTCGCTGTTAAAAGCTGCGAAAGTGGAACACGAACAAAGCCACGGTCTACACGTTAATGGTACAGGATTGAACCAGAATTTCTTAAAATCTGGGCAACAAAGCTTTTCCACTTACAGCAACTTGTTACTTGGTCACGAAAAACGCAAAAAAACATAAACCTACTTGGAGGCAGCTTTTTTTTTGCCTTTGGTCGACTTCACCGATTCAGAAGATGAACTGGATTTCTAGACAACAAACGTTTAAAATTAGGAGCTCTGCAATTTCAGAATCCCGAAACAAAAAAAACAAAAAAACAACAGCAGTGCATTGAAACTTCCACAAGTCCAAGCGCCATATTTTGCCAACGGCACTGTAACGTCAAACCAAACATTTGCCAGGAACCAACTTACCACCGGCTTGCTCCCTGAGCTACTGGGCTTTTTCTTGGGAGCGGTTACAGTAGCAGAAGAAGAAGCGGAGGTTTTGGCAGAGGAGGCTGACGGAGCGGGTTTAACGGAGGCGGCCGACCCGCTGGGGGCGGGAGCGGTCTTGCCACCGACCACTTCCGCTTTAGCGGCGAACTCGTTAATCTGGAAAAAAGATTATGATNTTCAGCAGTGCACAAGTGATTGTTGCGTCACAACGGATCAAACAATCGGTCGCCGCCTCAAAGNACGCGTCTTTAATATTTACATCCATCGTGACCACGCGACCAGGTGCAGCGAAATACTTGGGTGACCATCGAAGAACAGAGTCTACAGTGTTATGGTCAAAGTTCAGCAACGCAATCCTGGAAGCCAGCGTTTCGTGAACATTTGTGGGCCAGGGACTTCTCGTACATCCTAATAAAAGTGACGGACCCCTTGAAAAGGAAGTTCGCAATTAATATGCGAAATTAGGTTTTAATCATCGTAATAGTAATCGAAATGTCTGCAAAGCCATTAACCCTTCAAATCACATTCACGGACTCCAGGCAAGAAAACCTTGCTGC
>JGI24158J21664_10011969_pt1 | contig 11513 bp, 5 predicted proteins | sample Ectturendosymbi3_FD_21664 | JGI IMG/M metagenome (IMG submission 21664)
AATGCTGGATTCCCGTCCATTGTGACGCAACTATAGAATGAGAACGAAGTGGAAAAGTTCGCAACCCTGGCTATCTGAAAGCATTGTGACGCAACCGTGAGCCAAACCACATGCGGGCACTGGTTGCTGGAGACACAAGGGACGATCAAAAACGTCACTAAGGCTCATAATTGTTCTCTTTGCGAACCTTGGTGACTTTGATGAGATTTTGCAACTGGATATCAGCGACTGGCATTCGACATTTTGTAAATCGTAATTACTAGAATCCGCTAACATTTGACATTTCGTAATAGTTACGTGACATTCCAACCCCAATTCAAGCCCTGAAAATGCTGTGCCCGCGGACAGATGTCTCCTCTTCCCCTGGTTACGCCACTGTCTTCAAGACAGAATTATAAGTTTGCTTCAAGTTGTGCATACAGCCAAATATACTAAAGTCGAACCAAGCTAGAAAAACTATCATATTGACATAAAGCAAAAACTGTAGTTGCACATGCAGCGAAATGTTGAACCCAGTGACATATATTTTTACAAGCATTCAATTCAGTCATACGCAACTTTACCGGTAGCAGTAGTCAATGCTTCGAAGCCCCAACTGCTTTAAGTTTGTCACTGATGCTGAGTTTTTACCGAATTAACGTGGAACCTATCGATCAGGTCAAAAGCAACCTGAGCCAAATCTTTCCTAATCCTGCTAGCTTACTGCCAATAAACCATCCAAAATCAGCGAAAAACAGTGAGAAGAGCAGTTGCTATCAACGTGTGCTGACGGAAGAGATCTTCTGAACTTTTTCCTTTGGCCACTACTCGCGCCAAAGTAGCGAATAGCGGTAGCGGTAAAATGGTGATAGCTCGCTACCGCATCCGCTATTTCTTTCAAAAAAGAGCGGCGCTCCCGCTGACGCTACTGGAAAATTAGCTCGCTACTGCCCAGCTGTGCAATTTGTTAAATGGCAGTGTTCCTCAATTACAATTGTAGCTCAATAGCAAAGTAAGTACATGATGAAAGAACGTAACAGAACAACTTACTTTCCATATGCAGTCACAAACTGAAAAAAATTTATCATCCTCGATAAGTGCTAAAGCGATCAACAACAACCAGAACAAAACCAATACACACGACTCAACCTAGGTATTCTGATGAACTTACTTACTTTGAACTTACTTACTTAACTCAGAAACTCTAAGGATCCTAACAATTTATCTAATCCACAACCTTCAAAATTTAGGAATATCGTGAAAATCCGCAACCAATTAGCCAAAAATGAAAAAATATGGTTCCTCAGACAGGATCCAGGGTGGTCAGATCTAATTTTTGCAAAGGAACATTTATTTTGGCAAATTAATGTCCCCTTGCACAGTGGCGTAGCAACCCACTGGCTACTCTGGCTATAGCCAGGGGTGGCACGTTCGAGGGGGCGGAAAATCTAGTTGCCTATTGTAAGTATAGATAACTGAAAACAGGTGAGGAAATTATTCAGACTTATTGCAATTTGAGCTTTCTTTCATCAGCTATAAGTCCCACGCCCCATGAGAATCTTCTTTGGCTAATGAGGGTGGCACAGCCTATATTACTAGCGCTATACGTCCAACAATCCAGCCATCTTATGCTCACCACTGCTTTGTCGCTACGTAACTCTCAATATTATTGCGTAACAATGGCTGCTATTTCGGGAATCCACTCGAAACGAGTCTACTCTAGTAAGTTCCAGAATCTTTCATTGGTCAAGGTCCAGTCACTACAGTTGCAGCTGGGTATTTAAAGCAGTGAAGCAACTAGTCGCCGCAGAAAGCTTTACAGTAGTTAAACCAGTTTTTTTAAAGGTGTTTTAGGGACCATAGGCGTAGCCAGGGGTGGACAAAGGGGCCATGCCCCCCGAAATTTTTAGAAAAGATAGTCATTTTGTGCTTTGAGTGGCGTTTTTCCAAAGAAAATAGTGTTATTTGCCTAAAATCAAACACTCTGCTCCCCCCGAATTTTTTGCCCCCGCAAATTTTTGGGCTGGCTACGCTTCTGTTAGGGACGCGATTGGGGTCCCTAGAATTGAAAATTGGGTCCCTAGAATCAGAGGAAAGTATCATCGGGTCACTAGGACCAGAGAAAATCGGGTACCCAGAATCAGAGAAATCGGGTCCCTACAGGTTCATGCCAGGCACCTAACATTTTCTTTAAAAAAAACCCTGGTTAAGCTATTGTTCTGTGTCTTATTGATAGGAAAGGGATGTTGCTTACTTGCTTAATACTTTCCCTCATCCGGTGAAATTACCTTGATAGGTGACTAAAAAGCTGTTTACCTTATGGCGTTAATGTACGTAGGTTTTGTTGAGAAAATGTATTAACGTCAGGATTTCGGCGGTGGTTATGCGTTGTGCTGATAAAATGCAGCGCTGGCTGAAACTTTGACCACCAGAACGGAGTGTGTTTCTCATGCGATATTTTTCCTATTCTGGCTGAATGCGCCTGCTGTGTGTGTGCTGATGTGACTGTCCGGCCTTTCCCTGGCAGAGTGCGTTTCTGGTAATGTTTTTGTTAAATATGCGAGCTGTCTTTATGCTGCAGAATTTGTTTGGCTTAGGTCTGGCGTAGCCCACTGCATTTCTTGTCTATTGACATAAGCGCGAAAATAATTTCTGTTTCGCAAAATGATTAGGACTACCGTTGTTATGTCAAGTACACCGGTCAATTGTCTCAATGCTGATTAATTTTTGATGGTGATTTTCTTCCTAGTCACGCTTGCTAGTTGCATTTCCCCTTGGTTAATTTCTTCTTTTTTGTTTGCGTTTCGGTTTCCTGTCATTCGTTTTGAAAATTTTTGTTGGGAGTCGAGTAATGGTGACTTCGGTCACAGCAACTCCCGCCCACTGCAAATCTTATTTGTTTGAAATGATTAATTGTTGAGTAAATGCGACAAAATCTTTGTTCATGTTTCTCAATTTTTTGTCAGTCTCATGATCTTATTTTTTAGTTTGGAAACAGTTCAACTAAAGTTTGCTGTTTATAATAGTTGTTAGGTGTATAGTTGTTCGAATACTCTGCTGATATAGTGATATTACCATGTTGTAGCTATTACCAGCTGCAGCTGTGCATTGGGCTACGCGTCATGGTGTTCGGGGAGGTTAAGCAGTCTACGATTTACGCTAAATTTGGCGATAGTTTTTGCAAAACTATCTTAAAAAACAAAAGATCCTACCATCGTTGACAGCGAACGATGACGTCACAACTATCACAGCACTGCCCTGACCAGAGGGCGGCATCTTCTGCTAGGGCCAGGGGCGGCAGACTGTGCTCCTCCGCCACTGCCCTTGCATTGTTGTGAATAATCTACTGTTTGCTGATGATATATGCATGTTCAGCCCCAGTATTAGTGGGCTGCAATGTCTTCTGAATATCTGTGGTGACTATGCTGCTGAACACGAAATTACTTTTAATTGCACAAAACAATTGGTGCTCTTTTTTGCCCAAAAAAGTATGAACAACCTGCCCCATCAAATGTCTTTCTAAATGGTGTAGGCCTACGTGTACAATTTTTGACCAAGTGAAATACCTTGGTGTGTGGATAAATGCATCACTCAAGGAAGATGATGATATCCAGAGACCAGTGAAATCATTATACTGTGCAGCAAACAAACTCAAAGGCACTTTTGATCAGTGTTCTCCTGCAGTAGAAAACACTCTATTTCGTGCTTATTGCATGACAATGTATGCTTGCCAACTGTGGAGCAAATACACACAGACCAGTATGAAGCGCTTACGTGCTGCGTATAACAATTCCTACCGAATTATGCATCATATACCCAGAAATGTAAGTGTTCGCCCACACCAGGTCAGCCATTGTGTTAGGACATTTGATGCCCTGCTGAGAAAAATTTGTATCGATTTTTTATATGATGCGCATCTTCATCCAACTTTTTATTCGTTCGCTTCAAATGTCTGATGCTTTCTACAAATCTTCATTTTTCCTCAATTGTTCAAAGCTCCTGTATGATGGAGACCAACCGCAGTAGTTGATGGTATGGTGCATTGTTTCGGTGTTCGCGTCTCATCAGTATTGCTTTTGTGTAGTAAAAAGAAAAAATGTGTGTGTAATGTATCCAAACCAAGCATACAAAAAGTAAGAAGTGCTGTTAAAATGCTTTGCTCTTGCTCCCCTCAGTGTTGGTTGCTCATGTGTAAACACCGATTCTGTAATGCATTAGGCTACTGTATGACCAACCATGTTTGTGCTCTTGTGACTGACAACACAGTTGTGGTGATGATAAAGTGTTTTGCTCCTCTCCATTGTCATGTTCAATTTGTGATGCTGTGTGGCTAAACATTTTTTGTGCTCTTGTGTCTATGATCGCGTCTGTGTGGACCACAAATCTGAAAGTATGACAATTCAGTAACATTCTGACACTCATTCTATTTCTGGGTCTCATGGGAAATACAAATGTGTGATGTCCCATCTCATCCCATGGGACGTTTCCCATGGGATTCCCATAGGAATGACATTCCCATGGACAAGCCTGGCTATCATTGGCCCGCGGAAGCATTCAGGAAAAATTTTCAAATCTGAAATTTGTTGAAAAGCGCGTGAGGTTACATTTGTTTCACTGAGCTGTTTGCGCTGGATAAAGTGCATTTGCACAAGAACAATGAATAATACATTTTCTGTGAACCATTATTGATGTATTTATTTGCTTTATGACCAAATTAGAAGGAAGGCCCTCCGCTAACCCTGCCCTAAAGCACCTTACTGGGTAAACCCTGTGTTGTTCGGTGCCCCGACGTTCGTTGTCTTGAACAGCACATCTGAGCTGGCACAATGAACTCAGTACCAACAAATAAATCTGTCTGTCTATCCGCTAAACGCGGACTTCTTAAAGTGGCCCCCTAGCCAAAATTTATTGCCCGTCCCTGCATTTAGGTAATTTTGCCCTTCCCCGGTGGCGTAGCTAGAGTGTGGGCTGCCCGGGGCGGTCCTTCAGTTTGGCGTCCCCGAAGCCCTTAAAAATAGGTATTGCATAGTGACTGGCTCTTAAATTTATATATATATATATTTAACTAGTTTTTACACCATTATAATATAAGAATACTGTCACATGCTCAATTATGGTATGCTTGAAAATACGCACCAAAAACTCAAACCTTGTAACAGTTAAACAAAAAGCAAAACTGACATATAGGGAAAAATAGTAAAAAAAGTATGAAAATTAGGACCGCATCTTCATTTCTGAAATGAAAACTGCATTTTTCCACACAGTAACATTTCTTGCCTCTTTGTTGGCGAATTCTTCAATGATAATGTCAAGATTTATTTCTTCTGTCAATTGTTGCTCTGCAGAGACAGTATGGCAAGGTTTCTCAACCGCAAGGTGCTATACTAGATCTTACGTAATTCTTGATCAGTTTTAATTTTGAAAAACTCCTCTCACAGGTAGCAACACTAACGGCAATTGTGAGGAAAATTTGCAGCATTGTTAGTAAATTTGAAACAGAGTTCCGAAGGTTTTACATTTGAATTAACTGCAAAAGTTCAAAGAGGCGTTCTTTCTCTATTGTGAACTGTACATCGGCAACATCGTATAACTCTGATCCAACAATAACGTTCTTCTTAATAATTGCACAACAATGAACAACAAGCGACGCAACAACTATCAATATTTCTTTTTCGACTATTAACTGCACTCAACCTCCTGTACAACTAACTAACCTACTTGGAATCTGAATGCAGTACAGTGATCTAAAAATTTTCAAAATGACGCATCAACAAACTGAAGCAAGAAATCATTTCCCCTAAAAACAACGAGGAACCCTTAAAACTAACGTAAGCCCACTACATGTTTTGCGGAACACTACGGTTCCGCGGAATCCTTGTTGAAGAATACCGAGCTAGATTATATTTCTCCACACACACGGAAATCCATTTTGACGAACACAAATCCAACTACACATTTAGTAGATTTATACGGAAATGGTTTTTAGACCCAACAATTCGCTTTTACTGGCAGGTAAAAAAATTAAGAGCACTGACAAAAGCTTAGAGCTCACCACAGCCACATGTTTGCCCGCAGTGATCCACCTTACTCCTTCTAAGTTCTATGACGTCATATAAGGACTACGATCAAACGTCAACAACAACCCAACATTCGATCAATCAACCGTGTAGTGAATCAGTAAAAATTGACATCAAGCGAGTTGATAAGCGTGTTGAGAACCGTGTTGCAGCATCATGTAAAAACGCCTATTGATAAAACGTCCCTGATGCACGACTGTTCATTGTTTGGCAAAGACGTTAATCGCTTAAATTAGGGGTGGGCAATTAATTTGGCCCGGGGGCCACTTTGACAAGACTGCATTTAGCAGAGGGCCGTACCTTCTAATGGAAACAAAAGCAAGTCTTGGTTAAGTTAGCCTCAGCACTACATTTGCTGTGGTAATTTGGAGGAAATTTCAGACTGAACATATTTCCTGAATGCTTCCGCGGGCCACTGTAAAAGCTGTGGCGGGCCACATTTGGCCTGCAGGCCGCTATTTGCCCACCCCTGGCTTAAATGCACACGGCATAGTTTAAATTACTGAAAATCAAAAACGTCCTTCAACTGCGCGTAATGTCCCGACATTAAAACCACTTTTATTTCAATACAGCCTGTACAGGTTTATAGCCTACAGCATAGCCCATAGTGTCGCCCTCATAAAAGTGCCGCCAGGGGCGGACAGCCCCTCTGCCCCCCTTAGCTACGCCACTGCAGGTGTGGAACGTAGAAAGGCCAACACAAGGTCAGAGAAAGTAAACAACTGCAAGACTGCAATGAAACAAACAGATCGAACCGCGACAAATAAAACAATCTTGCCCAAATACATGCATACGCTTAAGCTTCAAAACTTACTGCACAAATAACAAGAACTTACTAAATCCCAACGCCAGCTAACGATGATAACACCAAAGAAAAAGCCGCTTGCAGATAAATGTAGCTTCTCGCAGGGCGGGCCTTCCGAAATAGCTTGAAACGACATGCGTTATGATTCAGTCTGCGTGCATATTTGTTGCTGTGGCAACCAAGTCTCTGCGGGCACGATGGAAATGCTTTGACTTGAGATGGTTATCGACATCATCAAAGGTAATCTGCCTAACGGTAGGTCTCTCTGACATCCCTCCGCCATTCTTCTCTATCCTCAGTTATCGACGAGTTGTCCAAAAAGAAACAAAGACTGAATTTTATCTTGCAATTGCGCTTGCAGGCGTTTTGCAAAATCAAAATTTGGCCATTGGCATCCTCTGGTTTGTTTCTGTGAATACAGTTACATACATTTAGTTGACTTTGTCTTTTTCAATAGGCACAATCAGTGAAATTCTCGAGCACCACCTTACTTGATGCTTCTTCGCTTTCCGCTACTCTTAGCGTTCATTGAAAACTGTTTAGCTAACAACTGCTTGATAGCCTAATAATCACTGCTAAGGCAAACATTTATTTGTCAAAATTTATCGATGCCGACTGGTAGAAGATATTTGACGTCATATCCTGTTGTAATAGACCAGAAATTCAGCTGTGACATCGAAAAGGTACTTGTGCAAAATACCTAAAGATTGAACTCTGACGACGTCAGTGACTGCTCCTCCCAAACAAAATTTCTGGCTGCGCAACTGGCGGCAGGCAATGGTTATTTAGCTTATTCACCGATGTTTCAAGTGCTCAGCCAGCTAGTCAACAAGTTCCTTTTAAACGAAAGTAGAGATAGCTAGAAATGATTTGCCAATATCTCCTGATACATTTCGTTGGAAATAAGATGTAAAAACTCTTTAGGGTAATTGTATTATTTTCAAGTTTAGCCGCCAGTATAAATAGACAGAGAAGAACATCACCAAAAACCTGAACGTGGGGCAAAAAAACTGAACCAAGGTACTTCTCGCACCTTTAGGGACACCTTGACATAATTATTTTCGGGGGGTCCAAAACACCCGAAAATAATTATGTCAAGGTGTCCCTAAAGGTGCGAGAAGTACCTTGGTAAGGTCCAAGTGCTATTGGTGCGTCAGTGTCCAATGGAGATGGACGCTGGGGCAGCGGTAGGAGGGCAGTAAAAGGGTTAAGGGCAATGGAAACTTATCAGGAATAAAAAAATCATCACCAATTATGTGTATTTTTATTCATCAACAATGTTGACCTCAAACATAATAAAAGAAATTTATTATCGAAAACCATTCTAGATTTTACAAGTGGGCGAAATAGCTGAAATAAATTTGTTTCATGTAGATCTTAATAAACCATGAAATTACCTATGATACTGTTACGAAAAGGCTTCTCTGCCCCTGACAGGGGCACTTTTGAAAGGACAGGGGGCAATGCCCCTGCCAGGACCCTGTTGTCCGTCGTCCCTGTCAATGGATCCATAAGTATATGCAGCGCTTCATTAGTCCTCATTTTCCCCTCGACATAATTTGAGTTTCAGAACCCTGGTGTATAACAACCCGTGGTTGCTATTCAAGCAAAATTCTCAATGTAAAAGTGGAGGCCAAGGCCCATGCGTCCCCCGGTTTCGCCACCCCTGGAAGAAGCGTAAATATTTTGAAGAAGCTGAAGGATTTGGCTTTGCCTGCCTGGTCAGCAATGACATTGAGAAGACTCAGTGCGTACTGTGCAATACTGCCCTCAGTACTGCATCAACGAAGTCATCAAAACATAATACGCCATTTACGAATCAAACATCCTCGAAACGTCAGAATGGTTTAGACTTCTTTAGATGTCATGAGGCCGATTTGCAACTTAAAATATTTAAATTTGGAGGACATTTTCATTGAGGCGAACCCGATGATTCTCCTTCGGTTGGACGAATCAATTCATGCTATAGTCTGTGCAATGATTTTGTAATCTTTCGCTGTCGTTGGTTCGTTTGATGCTGATCCGCAAAGAGGGGGGCAATCGGGCGATTTCCTTCCGGAAATTTTCAAAAGCATGTGTGGTTGTTAGGTACAAGTTGAAATCATTTAACACCACGAAAATATCAACTGGTTGCGGCCCTGGTGCCACGAACTAGGCTACTTGCTTTTGTAATGCACATTGCAGGTGCAGTGGCGCAGCCAAAATGAGCCCGAAGAGGCCATGGCCCTCCCCGAAACAAACTTGTTAAGATGTTGCTGGTGCTTTGTATGAATTTTCAACTGTTAGAAATTAAACGAAAGGAACAGTTGGACTCAAGACGACGTCAATAACTGACGACGTCATTGACTGGCCCCTCCCGCACAAAATTCTTGGCTGCGCTGCTGCATGGTAGCCCCATGGTTTGTTGTAGCCCCACTAAAATATACGGCTCAAAAGATGAACAAAACAAATAGTTTGATTTGAAGCAAATTGAAAACATGCATGGATATTGGTTTATTTGTTTGGGGCAGCAAGAAGATGCATTTTTAGGCAGTGCATTACATTTCATTCAAAGAACATGTTTCACCAACGTCTTTGCCAACATTCGCCGCAGGGTGCCCAAATGGGTTTAATTTGCAGGATGCAGCTTAGATCTAGTGATATAGTAGTTTCAACTGATATTTTAAGATTGTTTTAATGGTTTCCTTATTGAATTTGGTTGAAAATATGCAAAATACGACTTTATGACCGAGCACGGCAATTATGACTTTTTATGACTTTATAATTTTGTTATAGACTTCGTAGGGGTGCGATTTTTCTTTTATAATTAATAGCTTCCTGAAGCACAGAAAAAATAGGACTTTTATGACTTTAAATGGCCCTACTAATGATAGTACTGGAAGTTGTATTATAGGTTGGCAGACCAGATGACGTCATGGTCTTTCACTAATCCTTTGTGACAAAGGAACCAGTAAATGCGTATGTAGAACTTTGCTCGCAAAAGGCACGATCGTACCAGTCACACATTTGACCATAACTCACCAGCCGCTAGAGAGCTGTTCAAAACCTCTGAAAATGTGGAAGGTCTTTTAGTTTCGATTAAAAAAATAATTGGAAAGTTTCGGATTTTGTTTTTCTGTGAGTGGCGTCATAATAGGGACATGTTTACGCATTTTTGGCCAAGGCCACCGGGCCCCAATACCAAGAGCTCATTTTTTTACTATATGTTTTGACAAAAACTAAGCGAAAATCCGCATCTTTAGAACCTCTGATTGGCGATCTATAGCGTTTGTGGTTTAAATTATGGCCACAAAAACATAATTTTGGCAAACGATTAGATTTTGGCAAAATGTGTTCATCCAAACACTGTAGTTAAAATTAAAAACGAAAGCTTCTCTGTACCTGCCTGGCATGGACTGTACTAATATGAAGTAGATTCACACAGGGGCGCAGCCAAGAATTTTGTTCGGGAGGGGCCAGTCAATGACGTCGTCGGATTTCAATCTTCAGCTATTTTGCATAAAGATCATTTTGGTGTCACTGCTCAATTTCTGGTCTATTACAATAGGATATGACGTCAAATACCTTCTACCAGTCGGCATCGATAAATTTTAACAAAGACAAGAAAACGTTTGCTTTTCACAGTGATCATTACCAAGCCAAGCAGTTTTCAATGAACATTAAGACTAAGAGTAGTGGAAAACGAAGCGCCGTGTAATGTTGTCCTCGAGAATATCACTGATTATGCCTATTGAACAAGTCAAAATCAACTGAAAGTATGTAAGTGGATTCATAGGAAAAAGTCAGAGGATGCCAATAGTCAAATTTTGACTTTACAAAATACCTGCGAGCAGAGCCGTGTGAAAGGCTGTTGGGGCCCCCCAAAAAATCCAGACGGGGCCCTTTAATATCAGCAAGAATTTAGGCAGATGCGTACTTTTTCGAGCCAGTTGCAAATTAGCCCCTTGAGTAGCGCTATTTCAAAACCTAACCAAGCTAAACTGATAATGCACAACTAGGAGAAAATAACTTTAATGAACTGCCTATGCAAAATAAGTGAAAATTAACTTTATCATTTGTTAGTTGCTATCATCAATAAAGCGAAACAAATATCTCTTCTTGTGATGTGATAGGAAATTATTTATAATGCAATTTGCCTGTTTGATGTAGTTGCCGTACTTGCATCAACTATAGTGTACGACAGGGGTGTGCAACCTGCAGCCCGCGGGCCAAATGCAACACAGCAAAGTGGATTTTTATGCCGGTCATTAGTACTAGACAACCTGTGTGAAACGAAGGCGCGGCCCGCGGTCTAATCTGTTTAATTGCGGTTGGCCCTTCAGTAATAAAGGTTGCACACCTCTGGTATACAACAGTATGTGAAACCGGCAGTCTCATTAATGCTTGTGATTTGCATCCCGACGATCACAGAGCACCTGATGGTCGCTGCACAGCCTTATCATTTTAATAGCCGATCTCAATGTAATCAACTTGGTGCTTTCACCAAAATCTGATAGGTTGAAGCTGTGCGTAGAACTAACTGCTTCCCAACACTCCCTCTGCCTTCACTTTTAATAAGAACGAATTTATTGGAATCTGACACCATCCATCTTCATCATGACATATAGCAAGTGAGATTAAATCTGAAGAGGCTTTTTAAGATCGAGCAAGCG
>JGI24158J21664_10011971_pt1 | contig 11513 bp, 6 predicted proteins | sample Ectturendosymbi3_FD_21664 | JGI IMG/M metagenome (IMG submission 21664)
AACAGGTTAAGTGAGACATCCAACAGGCGTTTAAATATGTGTTTATAACTGCTTGACAACGTTTACGTATTGTATTGCTGCTTGTTTTATATTTTTTCTTACCATACTTTCGATTTTAGTGCAAAGAAAAATTTTGGCACTTTGAAACCCCCCATGAAAATTTTCTGCGTACGCCACTGCGTGCCCGGGACAAGAAACAACTCTGGCGCCGCCTGGGACCAATTGGCGCCGCCTGGGACCAATTGCACTTTGTTGCAGAAAAAAGTTGCGACATTGATGGGACTTTCTGACGCCACCCATGCAGTGATTTCGGTGCCCGGGGCATTGCAGCTCACTCGGCACGCCCCTGGGCAGCACTAAAGGTCCTGCCCTGGTTTCGCTCAGAAAAAAACATCATCCGCATCCCGATTTGCTCAAAAAACGTGCAGTTTTTTAAATATCGCGTTCGTTTTCCCTCCCACCCATTTGGAGTGGTAGCGGCTTCTACACTTTTTGACGATACCTCAAATCCATTATTGTCGTATGGTTTTCAACCTTTTTCGTACCATGACCCATTATCGCAACCCACTATACTCAATGACCCCCATCTAAAACTCAAATAAAGCAAATCTAATACAACTGTGTACACAAGATATCTACTCGTGACCCCTCCAAAAATGGTTCACAACCCCTCTGGTGGGTCGTAACCTCCAGGTTGAAAACCACTGTCCTAGGCAATCAGAAAAAGTAAATGGGACAAGCAAATTTTCTGAGACAAACGTTTGCAAGTAAGACAAGTCCAATGCCAAAACAAGCAGTTAAATTTAAAAAACTGTTCGATAACTAGGATGGATTTTGAAGTCAAAACGATACACTTTAAATAAAGCTTACCATCAGATTGCTGGGTATCGCGTCCACAACAAGGTGGCAAAAAAGTGCAAGAAAATTCATTTTTGTTTTCAATTTCCTTCGTTAAGTTACGTATCTTTATAAACAAAGTTTCAACAAAAATCTTTAAAATTTCACCAAGGTTTGCCACATCTCAAAATTTTATATGTATATATTTATGGGAATAAAAGATTTGCCGTATCACATGAACTGAGCAACGTTGTTTTAAACAAAACACTTTACCTTTGAACTGAGAATGTGAACATTAGCCTAACCATAACTTGAATGCTATCAACAAACAAGAATTTGTCATATTGATTTTAACTTCACAATTTGGACAATATTTTCTTGAGTAGGGTTCTGCAGTTGCCTTAGTAGTTTTTCCTGGCTTGCTTGAAGATTTCTAATTAAATTGGAACAAAAATAGCATTTGTTTTGTTATCTAGTTACCATGGTGTCTACTGCCTAGTGATAAAACAACACAGTCACCAACATTTTTCTAAACAGTCATTAAAGCCATTTTGTATATGCAACGTTTCAGTATGTTGCATTGTTCATCTTCCTCCTACAGTCGGGAAGGTTTTCTGTTATTGGTGGCTCTGGCATACACAATATTAAATAATGAGAGTCTGGTCCAGTAAAACCTATAAATTCCTTACAGGCTGTGGAAATAAACATCAGCTGTAGTGAGCTTTGGCAGAGTACACTTATACCTTTTCATTACAGAGAGCAAACTTCGTACTTGACCGATTGAAATACTTCTGAAAAGAGGTAACACAACCAGGGGCGTAATGACGTGGGGGCAAGGGGGGCACAATTCCCCAGGCGCCAGATTATCGTGGGGATGCTGAATCACTGTGGGGGCACCAAATGTCTGCTTGTGGCGCCAAAAAGTCCCAACAATTTTACAAGTACTTTCTACAATACCGTAAATTTCCTTCCGAAAGACCTCAGGTTCAAACACAGAGGTGCCAAACTTGCTTCTTGCCCTGGGCGCCGTCTAACCTCGTTACACCCCTGAAGACAACAACCTTTCAGAAATATAACACAATTGATGATAATACTTACTCTTATTTATGAATGCCTTGTTGAAGCGCAGCATCTGGCTATTTGTTCAATCTTGAACTGCAGCTTTTGGTTATGTGGTCTGGTGTTTAAGTCTTTATCACCTGCATGGACATCTGTGGCTATCCATACAAACTTCATCACTTTATTTAGTGGTACGAAGGTTAGAGCTTACTGATGTTTTCTTGTGACTGACTTTTGTTTGAAACCAGGCATTCAAGGCTAGCAACAGAAGAGCAAAATATATTTACATACCATTTATTTCCAAATAGTTAATATACATATATCAGTGAATAATATTTTCAAAAATCCTTATATGCTTATTGTTAAATATATCTATGAATAATCATGATAAAATAGTTTGTCATAACAAATTTTAGGGGGACATGTTCATCTGTCGAAGTGCTGAAGGGGTGCATGCTAACCTATTAAAATGCTGAAGCGATCCATAACAAGAAAATAGTTGGGAACCCCTGGTCTAAAAGCACATGACATAAGATCCTTTGTTACACTCAGATTAAGGTAGATTGGGATAAGCCTGGTAAAGCTCAAATTAAAATCTGTCTGCCAAAATCAAAGTGCAACAAATAGAATATTTCTGAAATGAATTAAGAGCTCTGCACTTCCATGTTACATACCTAACCTTTCTTCCTCAAACCAGAACAGCTCTACCGATGGAGCTGTACATGGTCACTTAAGCAACTCCATAAAAACATACACGGTCTTGGGCCACTCCATAACAACACACGAGGACAACAGACAAAAGACTATGCTTGATAAAAGCTGTCATGTAATGCATTGACTTGGAAGGTTGCTGAGTACTGTTTACAGCTGCTACTGGCCTGATGTAATACTGATAAGCAGAATAGGTTCATAAAACTAGATTTGATACTCATAACAACGCCATGAAATGTGCACATTCTTTTACAAGTTATAATCATGCGTAACCATTGTGTTAAAAAACAAAAAGTTTATCGCAAGTGGGATTGCCTGACATAACGTTACAGCAGTTGAGGGCAACTTGACCGTGGGTGAACCAGGGTCAAACACTGGCAGATCAAACGTTTGACTTTTTGCAGAAAACTGTCAAAAAATGCATGTGTATGTAAATTTACAAGCAAATCAAAAAGGTTTGCTAAAATGCGCTGACTTAGTCCACCCGGTTAACTTTATAGGAATGCATGGCATATGATCAATTGTTTATTAACGCCAGCTGTGTTTGACATTTCATGGAGGTCACAAAATAATTTTGCTTCCATACGTTGATGACAAAATGAAAAATAACTGAAAAAAAAACGATAAGTAAGCATGCAAAAACCTACAAACGAAAACTAGGGGCTAATTAACAAGAACAGTTATTTTTGCATGCATTTATACATAATATTTAAGAGCTGTGTAATATTTCCTACCACGGAAATCAGTTTCACTGATCAAATGCCTGTGATTAATTTTAATCGAAAAAGTAACAGTTCACCTGCTTTGCTAGTACGACATACACCAGCTGCCAGCATCTGAGGCTCATCTTTCTTTGGAATCTTTTGTAATATCTGTCTGACTTCCAAAGCAACATCAGCATGCCTGGATGAGGAAGGTGCAGGATTTCCTGAAAGCATTTCACCTGTAGAAATCATGCTGTGAACATGAGACACACATGAGATACCACACGCTAGTTAACCAGGGGTTTGCAGCCTTCTCGGACTATTAGGCCACTTCAGGAGACCAAGAAGGCACACTAAGCTGTATAAAACAAAGTTTCCAAAGACGGGTCCTTTTAGTTTCTTGTATGAATCAGACAGGTGTGTAGTGCTAAAAAAAAGAAGTGTGGGAATGCATCAAAATTTTTCATTTTCAGCAGCACTTGAACCTAATTTTTAAGTCAGTGTTTAATGAAGTATTCCACTTTCATCACACTACAAACAAAAACATTCACAGCTTTTTAGGGTGCTATGCAAGAGATAGCTTGCCATTCATGCGACTTCCGGAGCTACACACAGGAAATATGAGTAAAAATAAACATATTTAAGTCAGGTCACATTGAAAAGTGTTATTCCCGTCTTACTACACCCCTGGAGTTAATCACAAAGTTCACTGAAGACATGTACAGCATACACACTAGATGCATAACACAGTTTGTCAAAGAAACAGCACAGAAAATGATTTTGGAGACTGTTCGAGGAAAGTGCATGGGACAATGTAATATTAGCAATTACTTTTAATGCTTATCTGAACACATGTACACTTAGTTATTTCACTTCATTTGCAGCTCACATATGATTCAGCCCAAGCATGTGGCCTGTGGAGACTGCTCCCCAATTCCAGAAATTTGCCCCAGAAGTTTTTGGGTTAATGAAACCTTTGATGTATGAGTGAGTGAAGCCAAAATTCAGTGCAAACAACAAAACTGTATCTAAGGAACCTATTCTACTTCAGTTTTGTCAGAAATAAAACTTATCCTTACCTGCAGTGTCAGTCGTAGCTCAATATGAATATCGTAGACTTTTAATTCTTTAGTTCTAAAACTCAATGCCGTAAGGAAAGTGTTAACCAAATTTGGATTGGATAATATTGTTTTGAACTTCTTTGCAACTTTCAGTTCAGTTTTGGCACTACAGATTACTGTAATGAAAAGTTTGGTTTAGTGGATTCTCTAAAATCTGTCACGCCTATCAACAAAACAAGCTCTGGCTTTGCAGCCAGCTGTTTCAAGAATACTCCTGCCTGGTCCTCTATCCTTTTGCAAAAATTCAAGCTTGCCTCCATTTCAGCAATAATAGTAGTCACGGCAATGACCACACATCAAGCGAATCAGTCGCAATTTATTTGCACAAGGAAACTAGTTTCGTATAAAACACATCTTCAGTCCCATGCGAAAGTCGACAATGAAACAATATTAGCAATACCTCGTACTGTTGCTAAGAATGATTGACACAATTAAATAAATAAACAACTTCTCCACTAGACCGTTGGTATGCACATCAACACAACTGACATTTGCACTAAAACAACACCTCAGATCAAATAATATTTCCAACACATAATTGCCAAGCAGTGCAACCTTGCACTCCCAACATAAGGGTGGGTCAAGCACAAGTCCCAGAGGATGTATGACAAAGTCTAGAACGTACACTTTATTTTTTATTGCTTTAATAACATGTTTCATTACTAATCATCACTCGCCCCACTTTCCTTTCAAACCATTTCAAAAGAAACCTTTTCTAAATTTAACGTGATCACAGCCCTACACTACACAGAACAAAAAAATCAACCAGATAACTTTTGCCTGGAGCAATGAAGATCCTTGGGGCATCCAAGCTGAAAAACTCAATATTCCTTGACAATCACATGCACAATGTCTTGGTGAAACTACATTACAAACCAAACCAATGTAATTGTGCTGATCTTATAACTACTGGTGGTTGATGCAACAACTTCACATAAAATTTGCCAATATTCATTTGAGTGAAATTAGAACACTTTATTTCAACAATACTTTCTTTATTGCAACAATACTTTCTTTTAAAATTTAGCACATGCAAGAAGTGGATAGGATAAATAGTATCACATGAGTAAAATTAAAGCACATTTTCAGTCAAATCTGCAAAGCCAAATAATATAACCGAAGAAACTTTACAACAAATGATTGCAAATTGGATATTTTAAAATGAACAGCTTTGTCCAAGATTCAAGAATGTGAATATACAATGCATTTTTTGGCATTACTGGTGCTTTATTTTCTTGGAAAAATGCATTCAATAATATAAAGAAAACTTTGCACCATGTTGGCAAAAACTTTTTACCTGAACATTTTATGAATTTGTCCTGCTCTTCAACTGATGGCATATTCTCTTCGGATGGTTTATTTTTTGCATCATGAAAATGACAGCCTTCAGTGGATGAGTTTTGCCTTGAAAAACAATATGGTAGTGACTACGGATACACCAAACATGATGTGGTTTGAATGAAATGCTGAGTTTGTCACTCAAACGCCACCGACATCATAGCGCAGTGGATACGTTTATTGTCTGCTGTGCCAATGGTTTTTGGTTAGGCTCTCAGCTTGGCGACTTGCATTTTGGTAGCAGTGGTTGCACAAGTTCAAAACTTTTCTCTTCAGATTTACAGTTCAGGTTTACGGTTTCAGTTTGGGCTTTAGGGGTGAGGTTTATGGTTTAGGCTTACAATTTAAAACTTTAGGTTTAGGGCAGGGGCCAGCAACCTTTCCTTATTCGCAGGCCAAAAACAAAACTCTGCAAGGAATGTTGGGCCGTATTAATTTCCATCAACAATTTTGTTCCATTCGCTGTTAATGATGTTGACAAAACTTGGGAATTTATGGAATTTGAATAAGACTAACTCCTGATTTTCACAGTTCATAGCGAAGGCCCAAAATACGACATGCAGTACATTCATAGCATAGTGCAGTTTCTCATAAGTAGTTCCTCATGCATTTGCAATACAAGAAGTTGCAAAGAGGGCAGATTCATAAAATGGAATACTGTACCACTAGGTGGTCATGCAGTTACTATAATTTTGAAGGGGCTGCGGGGTGCAGGCCGGATGATTTTGTTTGGCGGGCCAGATGTGGTCCGCAGGCTGTAGGTTGCCAACCCCTGGTTTAGGGGATAGGTTTAGATTTGAAAGTTTAGGTTTAGGGTTTATGTCTTACATATATTACGTCTCTGCTAAGCCTATTGCACTCTCCTTGTGTGTATGTTGCAGGTGGCGGATGGATAAGGTTTCAAATATGAAGGTCCGCAGGCAGACCTGTAGCCACTGCCAAATAATATTGTTGGTAGCATACCATGCAATCCCAAATAAAAAAAATTCTATATAAAAACATTATTTACCTTTTGCTAATGGAGGCTTGCAGAGACTTACTAGTTTGTGAGAACCTGGAGGCAAATTGCACCAAGCGTATCTGCAACAATACAAGTGCAGAAAAACATATTATTTCAATATGTGAACTACATTTGCTGACAGGTAAGTAGATTATGCTATGTTCAGGTTACCACAAATTTTGTGTGAATATCACAAGACCAGCAGTGCTGCTTCCAAGCGTTTATCATTCATACTCTTCTTCCAACAAGAATAAGCAAAGTTTGCAAAGAACATATTTGGATGATTTTTTAAACAAACCATAGTGTTTGCTTTTTCAGTTCAGCAATATGCTGCCCTGCTGCAAGAATATCAAGTTTTGCAAAATGCTTAGTTATAGGCTACTATACACCAGCTTTAAAAAAAAATTATTTTATATTTCAGTTACAGTCAGCAATTTGCAACATCAATAAACCTACAGCTTTTATGTAATAAAACAACCTCACATCTAGTTCACATAGTATACCGGAAAGGGTTGATGATCAAGGATACGCAAAACAGTTTTTTCATTGTAAGAGGCATATTTCAGTCCATCATAGCACATCCACCTCATATGATGTGACTGTGATTCATTGTCTTGAGACGAAATGCTATCGCATGTTCTTATCCAATACATACTTGCAATGACAGAAAAGGTTACCTTCAACACACCTAATAGCAAAAGCAATTTNAGATGTCAAAAATCTGATGATAGCAATATTTCAGCTGCAAACCATTTATGAAATGAATATTTTATGTAAACATTGACATGATCTCCATGCCATACCAGATTAAAAATGTGTCATGGCAAGTACCGTATTATTCGGACCATACGGCACACTTAAAATCCTTTAAGTTCCTCAAATATTGAAACTGTGCCTTATAATGCGGTGCGCCTAATGTATGAATCTGGCTGTGCTTTCTCATCCATAACCATTTTTATGTAGTAAACAGTGCTACTTATATAATTGCTAGTTACCAGGTCCATTGTATTGTAAACAGACCATCGTGTTACATAATAAACCAACAAACATTGCAACAAGTAGCATTTGTGGTACCCAGAGTGGCTAACACATACCACAGATCGTATGACTCTGCAGTTTTCTGACTACATTGGCGCACACCAAATCAAACACGTGCACAACTTTTATTTTATTCTTTTTATGTCTAGGACAGGGCTACTCAAATGGCGGACCATGGTCTGAATCCGGACCTTTAGATGTTGTCAGCCGGACCTTGTCAGCATCTCAAAGGTTGTTTTTTATTCCAAAACCTTGCGCTTTTGGTCGTACTTCTAAATCTAAAGCAACGCCTCTACAACTGCATAAGTGATTGTCAATCAAGCTGTTGTTCAGCTCTGATGCAACGCACACCTGAGCTGGGCTTGTAGTCTTTACTTGGTTCCAACTAATTGTTTCATCATAATTTTTTGACAATAGCTTGTTACTACAAGGTCTATCCTGGTGAAAATATTGAATTCAAAGCTACAAAATAGCAATGAAACCTTTTCTTGTCGAAAACAATGCAATTATATAAATTTACTATGCACAATCATGAAAAATGGTTGAGTAAGGGAAGAGTTTTACAGATATTAGTCCTTTAGGAATTAAATTTTGCTTTATCACAGGAAGTCAACAGTATGTGAAGAAAACCTGAGGTATTTTCAGTGTTTCATAGAAATGATAAAGGAAGCGGTTGGAATTTTGGCTGACATAGTGTAACACCTCAAAGACTTGAATGCATAACTGCAAGGTGAAAGACATACTGCTCTTGATTTGATTACTACTATTCACCCTTTTCAGAAAAAGTACTATATTTTCAAACATGTCATTCAAAACTAACTTGCGGTAGTCATTTTGGGGAAAGTAAAAGCAAGAAGATTCCAGATAGTTTCAATTTAAAGAAAAGTTTATCACCAACATTGCCAAACAGTTCAGTGACTTTTTTCTAAAACAGTTGCTGCTGTTTCACCAATACCCTTTTCAGTGCCAGACATTACAGAATTTTCAATTCAAGCAAAAGACGCGTGTGCATGTGTGGACCAAAGATGTAGCGGAAATTTTACAGGTACCGAAGCTTTGCTGGGTGTTTTCGCTTATATTTGCAAGCAACAATTCATCATTCACTGATGAAGATGGCGGAGCGAAGCTCCGGCAGCTTGACACCACCAGGTGTGGACGCAGCCAATATTCATCTGGAACGGAAGTAATTGAATCCCAGTAGAATGCAGTAATAAAATAAATATTTTTTGATTGCACGCCTGCAAACTTCATGTCAGAAGAAAATATCTCCAAATTTTTTCCACTCCTTGCAAATTGTTACCAGAAACTCTCACTGTGTCTGGGTCTACCTGATGCAAATGAAAATTTGTAACCCTATGTCTCAGAATTTTCCTGTTTTCGTATATTTTATTGCTTTTTGAAAATGATGACCAAAGAAAAAATAATTTTTTTGATATCTCATACAGTTCTCGTGTTATGGTCTGTTGAAATTTTTACCACTAGGTGGCAATTTACCATGCAAGCACTCTTTTTTTGCTCATAGGCCAACGCAAATTTTCTTGTATTTTTATAAATACTCTACATCAGTGGTTCTCAAACTTTTCTGCACGTTGTCCCCCAATAAAAGTATACAATTTTCTGTAGACCCTGTGACCTAGCCCAACAGTTACTAATACAAAGATGGTATGTGCCAAAATTTTATGTGATGTAACAAACACAACAGTTTTCGTAATGTCATCACAGTGGATGATTAATAAAAATCTATTCCAATTGAATATACTTTCGAACTACTGTAGCTAAGATTTTATCAACCCTGTTGGAAAACGACGTTTGCATTACTTGCCCGATTAACAATAATTTTGAATTGGAGGCTTCATTGCTCCAGTAGACCCCAGCAGTTATTCACTGACCCCCATTCAACCCTGTGACTATTTATCAACCCTTTGGATGGTCCAATTGACTCCTGGGGGTCAATATCGACCACTTTGCGATTCACCACTGCTCCACATAGATGCACAAAAATTGTTTTCTGGGTGTTTTGAAGGGCAAGGAATCCAAATCTCCAGTCAAAATAGCAGAAAAACAACATTTTCATGGAGAAAATAGAGGTTGAAAATTTTGTAACAAAATTTTTTAGTTTAGAACTTTGACCTTAAATTGCGAGCTGTTGACGCAATATTGCAAACAAATTTTTTTCCTAATTTTGTAGCACTATGCTTGTATTTTTTATTGATATAGGTTTGGTAATTATGTTTTTCAAGGTTTTTGAAAAAATTGAGATTGAAGTTTTATACATTTTATACAAAAAATCAACATTTTGCTAAAATCATACATTTCAATAATATTTGAAATGTTCACCATATTGAAACTATTGAACATTTTCTGACAAGTGAGAGGTTAAACAATTACATACACAGATCCCACATTATTGTCTAACAAAAAATGCTGTAGCCTGCACCACAGAGGTGTTTATGTTAGGTGTTTCAATTCTTCCCATTTTTCTCGTTTACCATTTCGATCACATTCAGTTTTACAAATGAAACAGTTTCAATGAATAACATTCAAACTCACTTTCATGTCATTTTCATTAATGATGTAGTTTCTTCCCAAGACTCATAACTGGCCGTGGTGTTTCTTTTACACAGGCTTTGCTGTAGAGCCACCCAAGTTCCAACATGTGTCTTCTCATTACGCCATTGAAAAAGTTTACTTGTGGACCTAAATTAACTTTGACTGCACTTTGAAGTTAATCCACTTACATGATCCTGACAATCCATCACACTGAATGATATATACATGCTATATAGCCATTATTTTTTACTCTGACTGTGGACTTTTAGGGATGTTCTTTGAATGCGCACTCTCCGAGGTCTTAGGATCTTTACTTGGTTGCTTGAATTTTATGCAATTTGAGGAAATTTTTTCTAAATAATCTAAACATTTTGTTCCGTGGATTGTTGTTCTCATTTTGTGCCTGCTAGAGCAAATTGTTCCTTCTCTGTAACACATTAAGGTATAAAAAAAACATTTTATGGTTGGGATTTCAGTTTGACAAAAATCAAACTAAATTTTGGGAAATTATATTTGAGCTTTTTTGCAAATTTCATCCTGCTACTAGATGCTTTACTGTTCCAATGATGCCATCACAAGCAGATTTTCCATGAGTTTTCACAAAAAATGAGCCAGATGAATCAAGGGTAATCGTAGTAGATAAGTTTAAAGAAAATTCTTAAAATGTTTATATTACCCTGACAGCCATCCAAGAACTTAACTAATTTTTTCACATGTTTGTGTTTTTCTTTTATACAGCTGCTCTAGTGAAATCCCTATGATCAATGATGCATTTTGAATAATACATTGATAATTTTCTGCAAAATCAAATAGAATGATGCAGGAAATTTGATCACTATTACTTTTTGTGTTGTAGTTAGATGCCTTGGTTATCATTTTGCTATGTATGAGTAGGCTACAAGTGCATAGATTGATGCATTCAGAACGTCAATGAATTCTGCCATAAGAACAATGTGAGTTATTAATACTGACCTGTAAGTGGTTTGCCATTGTTGGTATATATTCCACTATTTCAATCATACATGGTTCTGTTATTTTTGTGAAATAAATGGGTAGTTTTTGTGAAATAAATGGGTAGTCTACATAGATAAGCTATGATTTTTTTGTGAAACTATACCTTAGAATTAAATAATTCTCTAACACACTAAACCCCCC
>JGI24158J21664_10011972_pt1 | contig 11512 bp, 6 predicted proteins | sample Ectturendosymbi3_FD_21664 | JGI IMG/M metagenome (IMG submission 21664)
CTACAACCGCATAGAACTATGGTTGCTAATTTCGTTCCAGGCAACTTTGGTCTGTTTCAGCGGAACCCATGGCAGCCACTCGCGGAACCCCGGTTGAAAAATACTGGCTTATACCCTTGATCCTTGAAAAATATTTTGTTTTTTTTGCAGAGACAAAAATTTATTAAAATCTTTTTGGATATGAAGATGGAAGATTTGCATGAACATCAACAAATCGACCCTACCATCGCACAATTCGCAATGACATTTACAAAGAAAACTATAATAATCGAGGTTGCGAAAGCGCATGTGAAGAAAGACCAGGCTTTTAGTGCTAATTGGTATATCCAAAAAGCTGCTGAATGTTTGCAAAAAGGATCGACTGACTAAACAAATCGTGATCTCATGCTTTCTCTGCTAGTCCTGCTGCTTTGCAGCAGTGGACACTAGGTTTAATTTCAAACAAATCCAGGTCTTTCTTTTAGTAAGTTCTTTTATGTTGTTCATTTGTGATGTTTTACCCACCTATTCAAATGAGCTTAAAACAATTAAAAACAGTGTACAATGCTCGACATGTAGCACCTCAACTGAGCAGCCTAAAATGGACGATATTATGCAAGCACAGTCATTAAAAGCAAACACCGGTAAGGTGCCCATGTTCATAAAAGCGTGCACAAAACTTAACTGAGTGATATAATTTCATTCTTGCTGTGAGATATCATATTCAATAGCTAGAAAATTCGCACTTTTGTCGTTAATAGTGTTCGCACTTGCATTATGATATAACGATTTTAGAAAAGTAATTTCATTATAACTATTTTCGTGATATTGCGCATGGGCGCATTCCCAAATAAAAGCATATCCAGTTTGGACTACTTGTTCTTTTCTAAGGATTTACGAAGATCTTGAAAGATTATCATTACGAATATGATTTAACTACATTTCGTAGTAACGACAAAAAAACGAAAGTTTACCTTTCAATAGTTTGTTAAAAAATGAAACGGTATTGTCATCTTAGCTTTTTAGACAATAGAAGTCCAAACGATGAACTTTTGTTCTTTGAAAACTACAGATTTTTTTCTGCAGACGAAAGAAAATGAATTATGTTGCCAAAGTCACACAGAAATGATGAAACTTGTTGAACACTAGTGAAAATATCGACACTGAAACCATTCGTTTGTCCCTTTCTCTGTGTTTTACCACCATCAGCAAGGAAAATTAATGAAACTGCCTGATAAAGAGCAAAATAACTGTAATAGTTGTTTTCGTGTTGCTTTCTATTCAATTATTTTATGCTGTGATACTGCTACACGGAAAATTACATATTTACCTGATTCTTCGCACTTGAAACTATTCGGTTGCCATTTTCATTCTCTGTGGCGGACTTGTTTTTCAACTCGTTCTCCATTCTTGCCACGTTCTTGTCTTGAGCTTCCAGTGTCGGATCAATATCACGAGTTAAGAGTGAATGAATTCCGATTGCAATTAGAACCAGGCCACTAAGGACACCAATCATAATGTACAAGGTTGTTTCGGAAGCCGGAACATATTGACTTATGTTTTCTTGAGTTACGTTGGGATCCTGGCAGTCATTCGCTCCACATGTCGAATAATCTCTACCACTATCCTCAAACTGAGGTGGATACAATTCTGTTGAGTTCGTCGAACTGGTGACGTTTGGCGCGATCGGAGTTTTGCCAGCGTAAAGGATGGCGTAGGTGATGAGGTTGCCGAATCCCTTGAAACAACCGGAAAAGCCGTAAGTACAACAAAATATCTTGGTTTAACTATGATCTGTTCTTATATATTTGTGTTGTTGGTCCGTGTGACGATCTACATTTACGCTTAGTTTCATCGCAGTACCCCAATCACGTTAAGCAGCACAACAGTCGACAGCGATACAAGGTTTGGTAACCACTGTTCTATACAAACTTTATGACAAGTTTACGACCAGTACTTGCTTTTATTGAAAATTATCCTTAATTTTATTCTAATCTCAACAATTTTGCTGAATGTGTTTCTAAGAGCATCATTAGTTGAGGATAATGGCATACTTGCAAACTGGTGCTTTCAAGCGAACGCATCTGTCAAAAGAGCAAAATGTACCTACTCTACTTCATCGAAGTCTTAAGACGTGAATTTGTACACGATACATTCTTGTGATGTAAATAAAAAATGTTTTCGGTGTAGCTTAAAGCGCACAGGTTTCACAATAAAAAAGTACACGTTTTCTATGAAAAGCTCTGGTTTTGAACTTCAACCGTTGACAATTACACGACTTTTTACGCGTACAGTATGAACGTAAAGATGTTTCAGCGCTTCAAACCTGGCTAAGGTGGAAAATGAAGTAAAAATATCCAATAAACTCGGCAACGTAAAACTCCACGTCTCTGCTTCCATAACGAGCGAAACACCGCGCGTAATGAGCGTAGAATAACATCATGGATGGCCACATGGTTGCTTCACCAACACCCACAATAACTCCAGCTGGAATGAGGATGTATACCGCTAAAATGCACAAAAAATATATTTTAGGTCATCCTGCTTATTATAAAACTGAGCGAATGGCTTTGCTTCACTTGTTACCAAAATGCCTTGTAGCTGAATTCCCTGAAAGGGCCACGAATTGGTCTTGTTGCTGGGTTATTCAAAAAGAAAAGCAAATATTATCCTTTCACTTTGTATTTTGCATATCAAATTAGAAAGCCAATTTTGATTTACTAGGACGTTTTGTGGAGTGCACATGAACAAAAATTTTGATTTGTTTCTCTTTCGTGGTGAGACGCATTGAGAAAGTCTGTGAGCTAGTTTTTGCTTAGTTCCGTATCCAAGCGTCTTCACAAATTACAGCCAAAGACATACGAAATGCAGCTTAGATATCCAAGGATTACATATAACTGTACTGCAAAACAAAAATTGCAGTCTTCCAAACAAATTGTACTACTAAACTAGCTATACGGATAGTTGAAACAAGGCAGAGACTATAAACCAAAGTAGCGCTGTGACTAAAAGAGTAGGCTATGGATGAAAAACGTTGATGGGCGAATTACCGTGAATATGCTTCTGTTTAAATGATTGCCTTGGCAAAAATTAAGTAAATTAAGATTCGAACTGCAACCACCCGTATTTTAAAGTAGCAAGGAAAATATGAAGCTTGAGATGTTCATATCATCCTCAAGACCAGATGCTACAGGCGAGAAGTCAGCCGAATGTCGATTTGCTTGCTTTATATGTGGAATGGAACACAGATTCAGGTCAGACCTGTGTATCAGTTAATGTTTATCTGTTGTTTCAATCAACATCAGCCTTAGAACTTTAGTATGGAACTAGACCTTGCATGGTTCTTTTTTTTCGATGACAGGAATCTGGTATAGCAGCGAGTAGGGTTGCGGAGTTGGAGGTTTTTGGATGGAGTCTGATTCCTAATAACGCTAGGAGTCAGAGTCGATGTCGGTATCGGATTTTTTGTCTGACTCCGACTCCGGAAGTCCAATTGCATTATTTTTTTACATCACATTCCTAAGTTGGGTATTCCTGCTGAAATGGTACAATTCCTTTTGAAGTTTTCTTAAAACAGGGATTTCTTGCTGTGTACCACGATTTCCATTGAGTGCTAGTTGTTACAAAATTGCTGACAGCCAAACTTCATTCCCTTTATGTTAAGAAGCCGAAGTGGGAGTCGGAAATTGCGGAAAGGTCGGAGTTGAAGTCGGACATTTTATCTCCGACTCCGCAACCCTGGCAGTGAGACCCAGGCGCATATCAAGATCTGCTGTGTCTGCTTGCATGGGCGTTCGCAATACAGCGTACAGACACCACTGCAGTTGAAGTTCAGTATGGAGCATTGGGACACCAGCCAGCGCTGCATTCTCAGAGAATAAATTCCGCAGGAAACTGCGCAAAATGCAGCGCTTGGCACGTGTGGGGTTTTAGGCAATTTTTTTCGTAGACCCATTTGTAGCTGATTGACATCAAGGGATTTTTGTGTGTGGAAAAGTTTGGCTTGGAGCATTGGCGTAGGAAGGATTTTTTCCAGGTGTTCACTAGGGGATTTTTCCAAAATTTTTCCAGGGGTGGCCAAAAGTGGTGAAATTTGTTTTTTCCCACTCAAAACTAAAAAAACAACCTTTTTTAGCTGAAAATATCAAAATCCAGTCCCCTTACCACCCCCCATGGCTTGGAGAATTTTTGGGATGAATTTACTGTGGGTTAAGGCGGCTGTTTTTACTGGTTTGTCTTGATAGAATTGGCCAAGTACTTTTGGCAATCGTTTCAGTTGCGCTTCAAGTGCCATTTTGCGTAGCACTTTATGTTGTGTTACGCTTTTCTATCAGCTTCTATGTTATGCTATTCCGTGTGTTGTTTTTAGACAGTGTTACAAATATAGGCTTGCCGTGTTTAAACAGACGCTTTAACCTCAATGCATGTTGGAAGTTTAGAATTAGGAAGTCAGGTAGGTCTTCTTGCAGTTTTACTGATTCTCTTAATGCTACTAGTGCAGTCTAAGTTAAATGGACGTTCTTGTCGTGAAATAATATACAAATATAACCACCTGGATTTTGAAACTTGATATTTTCCCATTAACGTTGTAGTAGAAAACTGTTTTTCTCTTAGTTTCGAGTTGGTAAAATAAAATTTCACAACTGTTGACTCTCCATGGAGAAATCCTTGCCGTCATCTACTGGAAAATCCATTATTGCCCTCCCCCTGGAAAAATCCTTAAATCCTTCCGATACATTTGCCAATGCAACAAATGCGATCAGCAAAATCACGATCGCAAAATTAACACAAGTTTTAAAAACACAAATTCTTGTAAAAAAATCAAATATTTCGTTATGAGACACTCCAAAAAATAAAGAGTTATTACTGAAGTTAAAAAGCAAGAAATTCAATGACTCGATTGTTCTTGCATTTCTGGAGTGTATCTGCTCCATTCAAAATTTGGCAAAAAGAACTCGTATCTCAAAAATGTGTCGTCCCATTTTCTAACTCTAGCAATTGAATTACATTCGGTCCGCTTCGGATTAGGTGCCTCTTTTACATTTGAACTACGTTGCTCATTACCGTCCACACCTTCGCTGTTGTTATTATTTCGTTTCACATAAGAAAGAAAACATGCGATTTTGCTTCATCTGGCTTGACTGAATAGTAAAAAGTTGGGTACACACTGTTTTTACTTTATTCCCACAAAGGTTGAACAGCAGCTGTAGTCCGTTGTCTATTCTCTACTACTCCGATGTACAGTACTGTGAGCTGCAAATCGGCAACATCGTACAACCATAGTCGCTTTACAGCGACATAACTTTGATGCAACTATGGCCTAACTTTGATGCAACTATGATGTTCTTCTTAATTACACAACAATGAACAGCAAGTGACGCAACAACTATTAATATCTCTTGTTCCGTTATCTGCACTCAACCTCCGGTACAACTAACTGGCCTACTTGGAGCCTGAATGCAGCATGGTGATCTAAAAATTTTCATGACGCATCAACATACTGAAGCAATAAATCATTTCCCCTCAAAAACGAGGAACCCTCACGGAACCCTTAAAACTCACGCAACTCCACTACATGTTTTGTGGAACCCGTGTTGAAGAGCACTGATCTGAATCCAATAGACTGGGCAAAAACGGGTGTTCCTTTCTCTCCAACGTCGGATTTAGGTTTGGACTGACCTGCTTGGCTGGTGCGACGTGGTTCGAAATCATTTTGGACCAAGGTTTTTTTAAGGTTTGATATTGGTGATCGTTAGGATATTTTGAGAGAGAGTAAATATTTCATCTGAATATAGAGATAGTCATAATGCCGATTTATTGTATTATGGTGGGGTGAGCAGTGCGGTTCCACTTATTTTGAGAGGCCGTTGGAAATGAGACTGTTTCGGTCCCTCAAAATGCCTTGAATAATACTGTTAGCAGTGGCATAACTGACGGGGGGAAGGGGGGCGAGACGACCCTTTGGCCACCTAAATGTAAAAACTGGCCCCCTTTAGCTGACATTTGGTATTCAGTATTCCGTTGGTTTTCAGTATGTTGTTGTTTTTTTGCGTTTTTCGGGGTGTTTTCTTTTTTTTTTAGCTAGCATAGTCATGCACGACATCCGGATTCACTATCATTTCTTACCTTTTTTTCTGAATGTTGGTTATTGGCCCCTTTCAGCTACGTTTTGCCCCTCCCGACTCAAACCTAGTTACGCCACTGACGGTTAGGGAAGACCTTTGTCCGGGAAGCAACATCTCGCTTCAATGACTGGCGAGAGCTTGTTAATTGCTAGCATGGGTCTCAGTCTCCCATGAGTCCACAGCAGCTGCCGCCAGTTGAAGTTCACGCTGTTTTTGCTTTGTTTTCTGCCCTTTTTGCAGCTTACGTTTGTTCCTCCTACCTCGTTAATCATATTGGTTCGGGAGCCTTTCGTTGTGCTTCGTCAGCTTCGGCGGCAGCTTTTCGCTGTGCTTGGGAGCTTTTCGTTGTGCTTCGGTAGCCTTTCGTTGTGCTTCGGCGGTATCTTCTGCTGCTCTTTTTCGATTCTTCTTCCAAGCCTTGTTCCTCATGCTTGTGGGCAAGTTTGGCAAGCTTTAACCTAACTCTGACTCTACGTATTGCACCCCAGCTAGAATTATAGTAAACACAGCCCGAAAGACCGGACAGCACTTGAACGCGCTTGTAATCGATTACCTATGATTTCATTTCGCTTTTTGCGCCAACCACTGTGCAATGCAAATATCACACTCTTCTTTCTCACTTTAAACTCATCCTTATTTGCAGATGTTCCTGGAATCAACTCACCGTCTGCTATATTTGCACGAAAGCTCATCTGCTTGTCATAATAGTTCGCCTCCTTCACACAATCGAGGAGCTCTGTCTCATTAACAGGAGAGACCATCAGCGTTTCCACTCGCAAGTAACTTCGCTGCAAATCTCTACGCGTGGTTTCAATGGCCGATTCTGCATCGTCTTTCAAAAACGGTTCATTTCATCGTTGCGGGCAAACAAGGCTCCAAAGTCGGACTACACAATTTAAAACTAGGCAGAAGCGATATGCAAGTAGTTAGGTTCATCTTGGCCCACAACGCATCAAGTCGGCAACAAATAAAGCGCGATATATTACACATGTTAAGCAAGCAGTCTTGTGACCGGTACCCTGATTTACGCAGAAGTGGCAAACTGCATTAGTTCGTCTTTCACCTAGTTTAGCCTTTCAAGCAAGATGATTTAAATGCTTTGATTTAATTTTATAGTACAGTAGAACTCGTCTAATGCGTCATCGTCTAATTCGTCACTTCTTTCTATCCCCGAGAAGCGTTTTGTTCGTCTAATTCGTCATTTGCAGCTTCGCTTTTGATGTCTAAGCAGCTAGTACGTATGGGACTTCAAACAAAATTAAGGATCTTTATCTGAGAATTGTTGCACCTCGCAATTTGTTTATCAAATTTATACATGAGGTTCGAAGCGCGACCCGACTCCCCATTGAGAGAACGCGGAAAATTTTATTAAAGATTTAAAAGGTGTTTGATTAAATGGAGGAGTCCGGATAAAGCAGAGGAATTAATTGTTGTATTCAACCGTAACGTCATAAAGTTGTATTTTACTGCAAATAAGAGCACTATGTATACGAGTTTCTGTGGTAAAGTGTACGAGCTTCTATGATAGTTTTCACCTGTTTGCATAATTCGTCACTTTTTTCTAATCCCCTCGAGGTGACGAATTAGGCAAATTCTACTGTATACGCCCATGCATGTGCACACTCGTCCAAAGGCTCAGATTTCCTCGTTGTCCGCAGCCTGTTGACCAGTGCAAGCTATTCAACTCAACAAGTCAAGATTTTTCTTCAAGACGTTAAACAATATTGACGAACCAGCTTATTGTAGAAGGGAAAATGCGGCGCAAGGCTGTTAAGCATCACTCCATCACGCGTTCACCACCAAAACACCTGTAGATCACAATCTATAACTGTTCTGGGCGTTCTCCATTTACTTACCAGGATAAAAGTTTGCAAGGCTGTAGATGAGGTAGGTTGCTTGACAAATCAGAACCGAAATTTTCGTTCCAGCATATCTTATGATCACAGGTGTCAAGACAACACCAACAATAGCGGCTGTAGTGTAAGTGGCTGTAGCCGATGCAGTACCTAACAAACAGGAAGTGGTAAAATTCATCCATTCGTTTCGCAAACGTTCAGTGAATTAAAACACCTGAAAATATTGAGCACGCTTCGAATCTGGTGACTAAAACACTGCGATGTCGTCTTTGACTTATATAAATCTGCGGTTTACTGTGTAAGATAATTATTTTGAAATATTCCCAATAAATTATGGCGAAATTTTTAAATATGAAGCTGATTTTCCAAGACATAAAAACTGTAAAATTCTCTTCAAATCTGTGATAACTCTTCGGAGTTATACCGGTATCAAAGATATCACAGATAAAAATGCAGAGTTACTGAAATAAACAAAGTTCTTGCTCAACAGGTTCGAAAAACAAATTTAGTTTTATTGAAAAATACTTTACAGTCGTTCCTGAACTAGTCATTTGGGAATACGGTTATCAACCAGCGCCGGATTAAGGGGGATGCCCAAGGGGCCCGGGCCCAGGGGCCCCTCCATATTCATGTGTGTAGCAATATGTGCAACATGTGCGAGCAAGTTGGTTTGTAGACGCTAATTTTCGGTCAGCCAGACGGCAATATTGCGCTTGAATATTGTTTGGTATTGTGACGAAAAACTATTACTCTTACCGGTTTCCTGAAAGTCGGCCAGGTATCCGAATCTAGTAAATGCAAGGCCAAGCCACGTAGAACGCATTAGCTTTCGTCTCTACTCATTTCTGGTGGATTTTGCGTCTGCCTTACTCAGATTTGCACATGTCGCATGTGAGTACTGTAGCAATGTTACGAAGGGCTACCTAGGTCCTCTTTTTGAAGTACATGTCCACTTTTTTCATGAGAAATGAAAATATTCTCCGGGGACATTCGAAAATATCAAAATGTCTTATTTGCATTTCTTGTGTTACATAACTATATTCAGTGGCGTAACTGGAGGTTTGACCCAGAGTGAAAGGGTTAAAAACGTAACTAAAGAGGCCCACTGGCCAATGTACGGGGCCCACTAGCCAACACTTGGTACAAACTTGAGAAATGATGGTGAATCCGGCTGTAAATGGCTATATTAAACTCTAAATCACTGGAAAATAATCCGATAAACGCAAAAAAGCAACAACCTACTGAAAACCAAAAGAATACTAAAACCGAAGTTAAGTGGGGTCCAGTTTTCACATTTAACTTGTCAGGGTGGCTATTCGTCCCACTGTCCCCGATCAGTTACGTCACTGGCTGTGAAATATTGTATTTACATGCAGTAAGCTATCCCTACTCAACTGCAACAAGATACGAGCTGGTGGCGTAGCTTAGTTTATGGGAGGGCCTGCAAGTTGTCTAATTAATCTATGATTTGGTTGTGTTAATTCTCGGCTGGATAGACGAAGGAATGCTTTCATATTAATCGTCACATAACAGTGGTAAATCTTCTTTCAGTATCTCAATGACTTTGATATTAGAGTGCAGACTGCTGACTCCATAGCTTTGCTGATGAACCGTGATACGGTGATCAGTGTATTGTACGTAGCACAGTGTAACAGTTTCTAGTAATTATAGCTAGTCAGCAATGCTAAAAAATGAAGAAATATGTCAGAAGTATCACTTTGTCAGAAAAGATTTAAATGATTTTGAAACTGAGTGAATTAAGGGGGTTGCATTTGCACAGTTCGCAAAAAAGAGTGAAAACATTATTGCGACTTTGTGGATGTTGAGTACCAAAAACTTTGTTATCACAGCGCAACCAGGTGGCTATCACTTTTTCCTAGTTCGCCAAGGATGCTTCGAATGTACCCAGATTCACATTCATACTTATTTTCCATCGACAAGCCAACTGTTGTTCTAAAACGTTTTTTTGGAAATTCTCTGAGCAAACTCTGTTCAACACATTAAGACATTTGCAATCATTTGTGCTTGCTTTCAATGAGCAAGTTCAGAATACTGAGAAGCTCAAAGCATCATTTGTTGAGGTTGTATCGTGTATCACCACTGTGAAGCGAAGGCTTCAAGAGAGACAATCAGATGTACCGGTACATATCAAACCAAGTTAAATCAGCTCAGAAACTGACAGAAGGCAAGGAACTCAGAGACTGAGAGAAGGCAAGGATCGTGACTACGTATTATTCATGCAGTGGCGTGCAGAGGGGAGGCGAACGGGGCGACGGCGCCGGGCATCCAAGGCAGGGCGGCATCCAAAGAGTGAAATTACAGAAATGTAAATGCTGTAAGTAGATGATTTTTCCTATTGTAAGGCTACTACTACATGTTGCATTGATTTAATTTTTCGAAACTTGTATTGCTGTCAACGCTAATTTATTACGTAATCAAATGCCAGTAATTCTCAGCTTCTTTAATACCAGAGACCTACACTCTAGGTGTGCGACGCACACCCAATCAGACTGATGGTGATGTGACTTGTTCCAGATCGTGCGATCAAGGGAAAATCACAAAACAAGTATTCAAAGATAACCAGGTTTCAGAAAAACCCGAGTTTTTTTTAAATATCCAATAACAATAACCACTATACGCATCTGCTCAATACTAGAATTTGGAAGGGGGGCATCCAACCAAGCAGTCACCCCGGGCATCACCGGACCTCTGCACGCCACTGTATTCATGTCAGATGTTTCTGTATTGTACAAGTCTTGTGTTGCACATCTAGCTAAATGGACCACTTTACTGTATTTGCTGAATTTGAATGCTTTGACTAGATTCCTCCATTTGCAAACAACTGAATGGGGAATGATGAACCATTTAAGTTATATCTGCTTGGTAGAAACACTTCTATATTGATGAAGCTGAAGTAAACTGCTTGACCAATACCAAAACTTGTTTGGTTTCGTGCAAAAAGAGCACCATTGAAATGCAGTTTATTGTATGCAGTAGATTGAATATGAAAGATGGGCAAAATATTTTGCAAATTGCAATACCCTTGAATGCTTCAGCGAACTGATAAAGATCGCACATTTTGCTTAAGCCTTATGGCTCTTTGCGCTAATGTGGAACGATTTTTTCCTTGATGTAGCTACAAGCCTAAAAGAAAGATAAATCCTTATAGTTGAATCAGTTTCTACTCTATTAAAGCTGTTGTACAATTTAAAACATCTTTCATGCAAACAATTTTATAATATTGTTAAAGGCGATTCTACATTTTAAAGAAATTTAAGGAAACTGCAAAATATTCTTCGGCTAAATAGGACAAGCAAATAAGGATTTTGTGTGTTTCGACTGAAACATCGTCTACACTGGACGTGTTACTTCAATGCTTAAAACTTATCATTAGGTCTATTTGCTATTTGAGTATAGATAATACACTCGGGTAAGTAAGTGCAGTAGCAAATAAAGTTCAAAGAACTGTGAGTGACTTTGGCGCCCAAACTAGTACAATCAGTGATCACCAATCAACGCAACAAGAACAAGCTGATTCCATTTTATTTCAGG